>Ga0315274_10004496_pt1 | contig 20507 bp, 21 predicted proteins | sample YL17G02_20_MG_FD_203700 | JGI IMG/M metagenome (GOLD analysis project Ga0315274, IMG submission 203700) | Sediment microbial communities from Yellowstone Lake, YNP, Wyoming, USA - YL17G02_20 | ecosystem: Environmental > Aquatic > Freshwater > Lake > Sediment | place: USA: Wyoming | collected...
AACTCCGACCGCAACGCCTGAGTCAACTTCAGGCGGCTTATCCATGGAAGTCATAGTAGCCATAGTTGTAGTAGTGATCATTATCATAGTAGTCATTGCGGCTGTTATGATGCGACGCAAAAAGTAAACACACCCTTTTTCTTTCCTTTTTCTGTTCAATTATTATTAACCATATGCTGTGGACCCAAGTGCGGGAAGTCCACTTGAACAATACGTTGCTTGGTCGCCTGAGAAGAGAATTAAGGAATGTGGGCAGGAGAAGCTTTGTGAGTTTACCAGTCTTCTAAGCAAAATGAGTGAGCTGATTATCGAACTAATCGAAAAAGGCTATTTCGCGTCTAATGAGAGGGCTGAATTATCTCATATGTTTTCTTGGATGCTGGGTTGTACGGAATATGGCTTGCTCAGCACTGAAAGCATGGAGATAGGGTACTATGACCGCATAGCAGACAAGTATTGCGCTTACCTAAAGCAAGACTTTTCCAGAGATAAATAGTGTGTAAGCTTAAATTAACCTCCAACACAGCTTCCCTTTCTTAGAAGTATAGGCGTTTTAGGCAAAACTGTAAAAGGGTTATATAATTATCACTTAATGGATATTGCGGAGATTTGAAATGCCGCGAGCATATGTTTTGCTAAACGTTAACCCAGGTTCAGAAGACGAAGTTCTAAGGGGAATAAGAAATATTGAAGGTGTAGAAGAAGCCCAAATCTGTTATGGCGTGTACGACCTAATGATGAAAATCAAGGCTGATTCTTTGGAAAAGTTGAGGGAACTTGTGACCCATCGAGTTAGAGCAATCAAAAATGTCCGATCAACACTGACACTAATACTGATTGAAGAATAGCTAAAATAAGTGTTGTTGAGGCGGAAAAACTATTCCGCCGGGGCCCATACCCAAAAGGGGTCCTAATTATAGCCATTGCTTTTTTGTTTGGCAGAATTATGAAACGCTATCTTGCGGGTACATTCATTTTTGAGGACGCACTTTTCGTAGATTCCACGCCAAGACCTCTGTTCCTATTGCGACAAGAAGCCTGAAAGTGCTCCATAGCCTTTTGGTGCTCAAATTACGTGAGAACAGAAAAGCAAGTCTCTCTAGAATATTCGAATGGTCTGGTTCGCTTAACCACTTCAGATCCACATCGAGATTTATCGTCGAATCATCCTGTCTTTCATTTATGACTCGTATGTACTCAACAGTCGTTCTAGTTGTCTTGAACACAAAACTAACAGTGACATCGTTGAAGCTTAATGTGCATTGAACATTTTGAGAACCAAGTATTCGTAGGAACCTCGCCATCTCTAAGACTTCATGAACCCACACCGATCGGGTATACGCTTCCACACGAGGGTCTACATAAGCCTCAAGAAACGTCTTTATGTGCTGGCCAAAGTTGTCCTTCTGTAATTCATTTCCATTATTTGTCATGAAACCTAAATTCAATGTCCGTTCTCGAATGAAATCTACTATCGCCTTTTTTCGTCTAGTTCCTTTCTGAGAGACCATCTCTTGATCAATAAACGTGTCCATATTCCAGAACTTTGCCATACAGTATGTCGCCATCTCTTCGATCGTCTCTTTTGACAGGTGCGTAGTCCTGTAGACTGAGTGCATCTCGTCAAAGTTGTCCCAGTTGGTCTCGAAGATCAATCCTTGTTTATCCAGTTCCTTGTAGAATTCGGTCCCGGGAAACGGCGTTGCAATGCCAAAGGCGGCAGCGGTCAGCCCAATCTCCTTTGCGTAGGTTGGAAAAGCTTTGATTTCCTCCACCGTTTGATCTGGGAGACCTATCACGAATGTGCCCCCTGCTCTGCCGCCGTTTTCACGTATGTTCCGAACGGCTTCCCCATGAACCCTGTTGGTGATGCCTTTCTTGGTTGACTTCAAATCCTTGGAGTTCGGGCTTTCTATGCCCATCTCAAACTTGAGTATGCCTGCTCGGCACATTTTCTTTACGATCTCTGGGCTTTTAGCCATCGCGTCCGGTCTAACTAGGGCGCAGAATTCCATTTTCAGATCGTGTTCCATCAACAAATCGCAAAGACGGTCGACTCTATTCGGGTTACCCATGAAGTTGGGATCGGCAAAGATTACGCTTAGAGCTCTTTTTCCGTGATATTCTGCCATCTCCAGAATCTCTTTCATAACATTTTCCGGTGATCGACATCTCAAACAGCCATGGCTCATACTAGGTTCGCAGCAAAAGCTGCAAAGTCCATTGCAGCCCCTAGACATCATTATCACGTCGCAATTCGTTGTGCGGTTTTGGCTCTTATACGAGTATTGTCTCAAGTGCCGTGCTGGAAAGGGAAGAATATCCAGGTTTTCAATTCTTGGTCTATCCTCATTGTGGATTATTATTCCGTTCTTCTTGTAAGAGGCGCCAGAAACATTCTCAGGAGTGCCCTTCTCCACGAGTTCCCTCATGGTAAGTTCTCCTTCACCGCGAATAATGATGTCGATTTGTGGGTAGGAAAGCATCAAGTCGGGAACACTTGTCGGATGATAGCCGCCTATAACCGTGGTGACGCTGTTTTTCTTAGCAATCTTCGCGAGACGTAGACCTTCGTTATGTTCGGTTGCGGATAATGAAATACCAACCAAGTCTGGGCAGTAGAGGTTGATGAGGTCTTGGAATTTTCTGTTGTCCATCTCCATGTCAACGATGTGAACTTGATCAACAGTGTCCTCGATATAAGCCGCAATGTACTCCAAACCTGTAGGTATCAAATCAAAAGCAAAGCTCAAACCCTTCCTTCCAGAAGGCTTCACTAGCAAGATTTTCTTAAATGGCACTCGAAACACCAAAGTTAATCCAAGAACTACAACAGTTACCCATAAAAGTTAATCGCACCTTAGGCACGTTTAGATATGGAGCATTCTGAAAATTAAGGATAAACGTCAACGGAAACAAACAGTTCAACGGTAGATTCTCGATTTCCTCTTTGCAGAAGCCAAATTCCAAAGGTACCAAATTTACTTCGGTATGTTGCTCAGTGGTGCGGGGGGTGGGATTCGAACCCACGAAGGCCTGAGCCAGAGGATCTTAAGTCCTCCCCCTTATCTTAGGCTTTTTTTCTGGCCGCCTATTTAGACCTGGCTCGGGTACCCCTGCACCAACCACCTAACTTCACAGCCTAGTACACTTTAAGTTTTTTGCACCGTGCGGCAGTAAGTTAAAATCTATAGGCGTTAGAGTTATCTCGCAACAGCAAGAAATGTTGGACGGGTAGCTCAGTACGGATAGAGCACCAGCCTTAGGTCTTAGTAAGGCTCTATGGAGTTCTTGTTTGCTCTCTTGTTCTGTGCTCATAGTCTATTTACTCTCCTTTTGCAGGTTTCTTAGCCATTTGGCTTTTGTTTCTAAGAGTTCGGCTAATTTTTCTATGTCTTGTTTTCTGGATTGAAGGGTTGTCCGATTTATTGCATCTTCTAATGCGCCTAAACTTTGAGTGTTGTTCATTTTTTCATCAACCTTTCCTTTGCTCATTCATACATGACTTCTTTTTATTAGGTTTGGGCAAATTGGCGAAGGGACAAGCTCTGACGCTTGCTAAGAGCTTGGGTTTTATGTTGAGAAAAGAATTGAACTTTTTGAGACAATAAAACTTTCGGGTGGCACCCGAAAACCTTTGACAATTTGCTGTGCAGATTGCCCTATGCTCAAGCGTGCGCCCAAAATACGGTTTTGGGTCTTGGGGCGCCAAAACCTATTTTGGTTTTAGAGATGTCGAGGGTTCTTATTTTCCCCTTCACGAAGGGTTTTAAAAAGATTTGAACTTTTTAACCCTTCGGTACCTCGACGGTCAAGCATTGTCTTGACCTCGACGGTGAAGGATGGAAAATGGGATACGACAGAGACCTCTAAAATTGAGCTTTGGCAATCTGCGGTTTTGTGGGTGGGTGTGTTGGTGTTCGTCCAGTCTGACTTGCGTAAGTTGTGCATAGTTTGATGGGGGTTGCTATGGGCTTTTTGAGTGGACTTGCGTAAGTCGATTTTATATAGATTTTGTGTGTGTATCGTATTTTTGAGGAATAGGAGTTTGATGTTTGGAGCTAAGAATCGTCAACGACACCCAACTGGCTCTTTCATTTGCTCCTATTCCGTTTTATTTGAATCGCCTACTCAAATTGAATGTTGTTGGAGTTTGTTGTCTCGGTTAGGGGTTAATTCCTTTTTGTTTGGTCGAGTCACTCATTTGGGTATGTACGGATGGAAAGGATTGGATGGGTTGGGGTTGTTGTCGTATATATTCAGATGGGGTGTCGTAGTTTTTGGTTGAGCGTTCCGAGTTAGAGCTTCAGGGTTTAGCAGATGCGTATGAGAGTAGTTTTCCTGTTGTTGAATTGTGGGCTAAGCATGGTATTTATTCAGTTGTTGGTAATGGTGAAATTACAAATGATGACCCTGATTCGCCTAAAAGGTGTGGTAAGTTTTACGGGTTTGTTGGTTGTGTGCATACCGAGCTTCATAATAAGACTACTCTTGACGGTGTTAATCATCGGGGTATGGCTTATGTTAGGAAGAGGTTTAGGCGATGTTTCAACCCCAGATGTCCCAAATGTATGAAGGCTTGGGCGGTGAGAGAAGCTAAGTCTGCCACTCGTCGTATTGAAAGGGCTTCTGTCAAATATGGTTTGGCTGAACACATAATTTGTAGTACGCCAAAGTTCGAGTACCCAATGTTTGATGAGGGGTATAGTGGTTATTTGAAGGGTCGGGGTCGTCTGCGTGAAATTCTTGATAGTCGGGGCGTGATTGGCGGGCTTGAAATATTCCACGGGTTTCGTTTTGCTTCTCGTAAGGAGTCTCGTATGAAGGGCGTTCCGTTTGGTTGGTATTGGTCTGTTCACTGGCATATTTTGGGATTTTTGGTTGATGGGTATAGTAAATGTCGGTCTTGTGCGCATAACTGTAACACAGAACGTGACCATTGCAGGGCTTGTCCATCGTTTGAGGGGCGTACTCGGCGCGCGTTCGATAATGATGGCTGGATTGTTAAGGTTTTGGATAAGCGTAAGACGTTAATTGGGACTATCTATTATCAACTTAACCATGCTACTATTATTTCGTCTAAAAGGCGTTTTCATCCGTTAACTTGGTTTGGGGTTTGTGCGATTCGTGTTATGAAGTTGGATAAGGCGGATTTTAAAGAGAATCCCGAATTATGTCCGATTTGTCAATCGGAGTGTATTCCTTTGACGTATTTGGGCTTTGATAAAGCTCGGATAGTGAAGGAGGTTTGGATTAAGGAGTTCGAGGAACAGGCTTTTGATAAGGATGGCTTGCCTGTTTGGGTTCCGAAAGTGGGCGGTAGCTCTGCTTATTATTGTGGTGGGGGTGAGTAAATGCCTAAAAAGTGGAAGGTTAGGTCGATAAAAAAGTTGTCTGTGGGTGAAAGGCGGAAATTGATGCCTCAGGAGTTGCCTGCTAAGGATTTGGCTTTGGTTAAGTGTTGTAAAGGTGGTGAACAGTGGGCTTTGCGTCGTCGTGAGCTTGTTGAGGTTATTTGTGATAGTAGTTGTCGGCATGGTCGGGATATGGGGGTTCCGTGTGTTGATTTTAATGCTCTTGCGAAAGGTGTATGTAAGCGTGACAGTTGTTTATGTGACCTTTTGAATGCGAAGGGTGAAAAGTTTTTGCGTGAGTACGAGGGTGGTGAATGAATGTTAGATTGGTTTATTCCTACAGTTGGCTTTATCGTTTGTTGTTGGTTGGCGTTTCATTATTGGCGTAGGTGAGTTCTGGGTAGTTATTTTAGAAGCTTGGATTTGTTGGTTGATTTTAGAAGCTTGGATTTGTTGTTGGAGTTTGTCTCTGGGTTTGTTGTTGGAGTTTTGAATCCGTTTTGGAGTGTATTTCTTGGAGTTGTTGTGTTGTTGTTGGCGCGTGTCTCTCGGAGTTTGTTGTTGGCGTGTGTCTTTTGGAGTTGTAGTGTTGTTTCCTTAGTTTAGTCGTGTAGGTTCTGGTAACTTAACGTCTGAGGATTTTCTCTGTTAACTGTCGTCTGATGGGTTAGATAAGACTAAGTTCTTTGCATTTACTCTCAAGTTCTTGGAACCGCACAGTACCGCCATGTTCCGTACGGAAATTAGAGAATATCCGTTGAAGGTCTTGTTTGTCAACTCCACTTTTTTTGATTACACCGAGAACCCAAGTCAAACCCTTCTTTTCGCTTAAATAAGCAAGAACAGAACTTTCCGCCAAATTTTGCGCAATTTGTTTTTGGGATTTTACTTTCACCGAAAAGAACCCTTATTGCATGTTTATAATATTCTGCTATTAATATTTTTCTTTGAAGCGTTTTGAATTATTGTTAACCACTTGTTTTCGCCTTCCCCTCGTGTACTCGTTTCGTTTGGGGTCTTGTGTCTGCGTTCGGCACGGGCGCGCATGCGCCCGATAGCGCCTTAACCGGAGCTGTGAAGTTGTCGTCACCCGATAACTTTTCTCCCAATTTTTCGAATTTTGTGAAAATTCGTCACCTGTTTACTGAGAGGATACTACGAGTATTGGCAAAATCTAAATACAAAAACCGTTAGCATAAACATGAGTAGAAGAGGAAATATATGCTTGAATTAGGCGAGGACCCAAAAGATGGAAGACTAGCAAAGTATGAAAAAGAATTGATAAAACTAATAAAGGCAAATGATAATAAGGGAATAATAGCCTTTTCAAGTAGACTTTTTAGCGATTGCATCCATTACTTGACAACTTCGTTCAAACTAAAAATTCCAATTTTGCATCTTAACCTAATGACCCCTAGCGATTATACTAAGTTATGCGATATATTGGAATCATCGTCTGGAAAAAGACCAAGAACTGATGCAATTATCGTTCACAACAAATCGGGTGTTCCACCTGAGGTGTGTGTAGATTTTGAACATCATTTCTCTTATTTCAACTCAACTGGAAAGCCAGTTAATTTCTTAATAAATTTGATTGCAAGTTACATGGAAGAACTTGTTCATTCTAGCGACTTATCAAAGTCAGAAACAGAAATCAACTCATTATTATGTGATGCTATCGAGGGTTTTACTGAAACCAAACTGGCAGATGCTGTTAAAGAAGAAAGATTGAAGCACGCCAAAAAATTTGACGTATGGAAAAAAAATAGGTGACGATTTTTCACATGGAGAGATATTTAGGTGAAGTGACGGAGACTTCACAGAACCGAGTTTTTCCATATAATAAAAGGGGGTTATTTTGGTTTTTTGAATAGCATTGTTCCGTCTGGTGTTGTTAGCTGATAAGTGAAGTCGGCTGTAAGTAGCTGTTTGGCTCGTTCTTTGTCTGTTGTTCCTTCAACTATCCATTCACCACTTGTTCCTGCAAGAAGGTGCATGTACTTCTGGGTCGTGTTCAGGTTCTTGTGACCGATTATTTGCCTAACGATTTCCGCGTTTTGAATTCTCATAAGCTGCTTGGTGACGTAATAGTGCCGCAGGTCGTACAGTCGGATTGTCTTTATTGTAGGGTCATTAAGTTTTTGTGCTAATCTGTTTCGTGCTCTACGAAAACTCTCTCCGTAGCCTCTCGCTCTTCCAGTGAAAAGAGTATCGATTGGCTGCTTTCCATGTGTTCGAATATAAGTAGTCAGTCTCGTAAGTAGCTCTGGGGATATCTTTATCGGCGGTCTTGGATTGCATCCTTTAACGCTGATAGCCGTAATAGTGCTTTGTTCAGGATGCACATCTTTCGCTTTAAGTCCGATTTCACCTTGAACTTCTATTGGTCTTAACCCTGTTTCCATGCTGATTTGGATTTTTAACGATAATGCACCTTTGGCTGCGGAAATTAGCATTTCAATCTGTTCTTTCGAAGGCGGTTGTATGCTGGTTGGCTGCGGTTGATAGATTGGCTTCTCCCAAGTCAAACCGTAAAGCTTGCAATAAGTTGCGTAACAGTCACAGAGTTTGCTCTTGTAGTTGTTTGACGCGGCTCTGTCGGTTAATTTCCTTGTTTTCGAGTCAATGCACTTATAGCGTGCGATAGCTAACTCGACGGATGTTGGGTTATTCAGGTCGGCTCGAATTGCCAAAGCGTATAGGTTCTTCTTGTATGCTAAAACGGTGTTCGGGCGTCTGCCTTTTCCTTCTAAGTATATTAGGAGTTGTTCAATTCTTAGAAGAGTTTGAATAGGTGGTTCATGTAGAGTCTTGTTGTTTGTTTGGGCGAGTAGCTCAGTACGGATAGCCGCTGACATTGGACTGACTCCCGAAATTGTGGGGGTCGAGTGTTCTTTCGTTGGCGGCACGCAGAGAGCACCAGCCTCCTAAGTTGGGGGTCGAGGGTTCAAATCCCTCCCCGCCCGCCACCTTTGAATTTAGATCTGTTGAAACGATTTTTATGTTGGCTCAGTGGGTGGACAAGCGCGGGTCTGCTTCAGGTGCAGAGTATTTTCTTCCTGCGAAGCTATTGAAATATGTATAAAGGACTCATTACGAATGAAGCTGCAGTTGTGTTGTACACAAAGCCAGTATTGTATATTACTACACGCGATTTATATCCTAGAACACCCACTGAACAACACGACCCAACCGTTTCGCAAGCATTAAACTTACTCGAGTGAAAAGGCAATGTCAAGAAAAATACTCCTCGGAACCATGTTAATCCTAATCATGCTAATCTGTTCCGAATGCACATTCAATGTCTCAGCAGCAACAGCGACTGGACCCCCTAAACTCAAAATCTACGTTGGACCCATCAGCGTACTCGCCGACAACCGAGCTTACAACATAATCGCCGTGCAACTTCAAGATTCCACAGGCGTACCAGTCAGAGCAAAAGAGGACACGATGATACGCCTATCGTCATCTCTCACCACCATAGGAACCGTAGATTCCACCACAACCATACTCAAAGGAAACACCCGCGCAACAGCCAATTTCTACTCAACCTACACGCCTGGCTCCACAACAATCACGGCAGCTGCATCAGGCTACGTGACCGTTCAAGCATCCGTAACCACCGTTGGACCCATCCCATCCGTGCTTGCAGTGTACGGATTTCCACCAGTTCTCCCAGCTAACGGCGACGCCTATGGCGCGGTAACAGTGCAGTTGCAGGATTCAAGCGGTTATCCCGCGAAGGCCCCAATTGGAGGCGTACAAGTTACACTTTCCTCCTCCAACAACACCATAGCCCAAGTGTCCCCCTCAGTCACCATAATTGAAGGGAGAACTTACACGGTTGCCAGCATCAAAACCACCTCTGACGTGGCTGGTTCAGCTGTGGTTACCGCAATATCATCAGGCTATACTTCCAAACAGGTAACAATCACGACACAACGGATGGCAGCAGACCCGACCGCCCTCAAAGTCTATCTTGGACCGCCAAAACTCCCCGCCGACGGAGACACTTACCAAATTGTCGTTCAACTGCAAAATTCCTCCGGCAGCATAATCCAAGCCTCTCAAGACGTAACAGTCACCTTGTCCTCATCCGCCGACGAAGTAGGCACTGTTGAACAGACAATTACAATACCTCAAGCCCAATCCTACGCCTTAGCCAATTTCACCACAACGTACAAGGCAGACACCACAACCATAACCGCTGCCGCCACTGACTGCAAGAGCAGCCAAGCATCCTTAACTACAGTCGGACCAGTTCCCTCCAAACTAGCCGTCTATTGCCTTCCATCATCATTACCTGCTGACGGCCAATCTTACGACGTAATCCAAGTTCAGCTTCAAGATTCCAGAGGAAAACCCGCAATGGACCCCCTGGGAGACATAACCTTGTACCTGTTTTCTTCGACAGCAGACTCTGGCAACGTCAGCTCAACACTAACAATTCCATTCGGAGAGACATATGCCGTCGGAACCTTCGTAACAACCTGTGCCGCTATCTCAACCACCATCACTGCACAATCATCCGGTTACGATCCGGGACAGGCAAAAATAACAACCTATCTTATTGATCAGGTCTCCCTGAACGTTTCAGTCACCGCTGACTCGGTGACCGTCAACCCTGGCGAACAAACAACCATAAGAGCCTACGTTGAATACAACGGCTCAGGCCCAGCGACAAAAGCCACTCTGAGCTTCACATCGAATAAAGGAGGAAGCTTTGCAGCTCCAAAAGAGGAAGGAAACGGCTATTATACATCAGTGTTCACAGCGCCTAATGCTTCCAGGAAAACGGTTTGCTTAATTACGGCAAATGCTTCCAAAACTGGTTACAATGGAACAGCTGGAAACGTGTCGGTTACCGTTGAGCGCATTTCTCTTAACGCCGTTACCATACAATTACGAGTTGTGGAGGACAACGGTATCGCCGTGAGTGAAGCAAGTGTCACTTCAACGTCCAAGCCGACTAACCAGGAAAGCTTGAACGGCGTCACAAACGGAACGGGCTGCATAACGTTTGCAAATGTGTCGGAAGGAACCTACACCATCCAAATCACCAAACAGGGATATGACCCTAAAACCGAAACAATCCAGTTCTTCGCTGGCCAAACAGCGCCCCAAACAGTGAGCCTCTCTAAGACCGCTGCATCCATCTTCTCCCTGCCCGTAATTATCGTAATAGTGGTGATTGCCGTTGTCGCAGTGCTATTGGTCTTTTTGGTGATTCGAAAACGGCGGAACGCTGAGCCAACAGAACAGACAGGGTAAGTCCAAAAAATCCAGACTTAAGTTGCATGATAAAACGATACGCAGAATCAACCAGTGTCCATTTGCAGCCCGAAGTTGCAGAGATTTGTTTTAATACCTCTTACTTTAAAATGAAAATGAAACTCATGATCGGCATCGTTTTGGCGCTGCTTTCAGCAGCAACTTCAGGCTTATCCGTTGTCCTCGTTAGGAGACACTCCGCTGGATCGAATGTTTTCAACATGAGCTTAGTCATTACTGTTGTGGGCATGATTATTCTTTGGCCTTTAGCCATAGCTTCACCTGAGTTGGGTGTGATCAGTCTTGAAGGGTTCATGCTTTTCGCCGTAAGCGGAGTGTTTTCGCCTGGAATCGTGAGGCTCTTCTACTACAAGGGCTTGAAAACGCTTGGAGCATCGGTGAACTCATCCATATTCGCGGTCTACCCACTTTACAGCGCGTTACTCGCAGTGTTCTTGCTGAGTGAAATTCTGTCAGTGTGGAACGCGTTAGGCATCATGGCAATCCTTCTGGGGGTCGTCTTCGTGGAGATGAGTAGCCGCAACGAAAACAACGGCCAAGGTAAAGCGGGCTGGAAAACCCTAGTTTTTCCCATCTTGGGTGGCTTAACGCTGGGCGTTTCCAGCATAGTCAGGAAATACGCGTTGGACTTGTGCAACACTCCAATTTTAGGCGTCGCAATTGCTTACGCGTTCTCACTTCTGCCGTACGTGTTTATACTTGCGGTTTCGGTTCCCACGCGGAAAGACTTGGCGTTGAAGCAGGATTTCCGGTGGTTCTGGATTGCTGGCGTTGGTCAAGCGGTGTCGTGGACGCTGGCTTTTTACGCCTTGAGCTTCGAGCTAGTCGCAGTCACTACCCCGCTTTTCTCAGTTGAGCCCTTGTTTGTGGCTTTATTTGCGTTCTTCTACCTTAGAGAATTAGAGCAGGTGTCGCCAAAGCTTGTTGCAAGCATAGTTCTAACGGTCTTCGGAGTAGTGCTCGTCGCACTATAGTGAAAAGAAGGCTACAGACGGAAAACTATTGGGAGAGATCCTTCAGACCGTTACTTTTTCTTGTATAAGTTGTCAGGTTTTGCGTATGTGAGGGAAATCCTGAACCCAAGGTTTCTGGTTTAAGAAGAAAATTTTGACGTAATTCTTGAAGTACATAGAGTACATCTCTCTTTTGCCGCAAGTGCTAATTCGCCTAACAGAGGTGTATGCCGTGGCTTTGTTGTTAACCACGCACTTGCCGACCTTGCCCATTTTTCTGGAAAAAGTAATGTCTTCAGCAACAGCCATGTCTTCGGCGAATCCGCCTACTTTCAAAAATACCGGTTTTCGAGCACCAACACAGACTGAGGGAAACAGTGGAAAGCCTAAATGCGCTGATAACGAAGCCAATTTGTTTAGGAATCCGTAGTGAGATATCGCGAATAGGCTGTCCAATGGGCTGAGCTTCTCTAAGCTTTTCAGAATCCCTGAAACACAGACAACCCGAGGGTCAGTGAAGTTCTTGTACATTTCAGCCACAAAATTTGAGTCCAAATAAGTGTCAGCATCCAAAAAAAGCAGAAGCTGACTCTCCGCCACTTTCGCTCCTGCGTTGCGGGCTTTGCCGACTCCGCGAGCCTTCACGTCTATGACTTTGTCCGCGCATTTCTCGGCAACAGCTCTTGTGTTGTCGGGGCTGTGGCTGTCAACGACGATTGTTTCGATTCTGCCGTCGAATTCTTGATTAACAACGCTCTTCAGGCAGCCTTCTATTATTGCTTCTTCGCAATACGTAGGAATTATGACGGAGACTGCAGGATTCAGGTTTCGCATTTTGAACTAACCTTGTACAAAGACTATTCGAACGTATCGTGAAAATCAACTAATAACTTTTTCGCAACAAAGCGATTGCCAACGCGCTGAGGCATGAGTGCGAATGGAAAAGCTGACAAATTCGAAATGCATGATTGCTTGTTTAAGCTTTAGGTTAAAGACACGGTCTTGACTGAGAAACTGAACCTCAAAGGGGCTGAAAGGCGATAGGTAAAATTATATCCTAAGAATTTCATTATGAAGGTCTCACATGAAGGGCCGATGTCGCAGCACGGATAGCGAGCCAGCCTTCTAACGCCCTGTTGGGTGTGAAGATAGCTGGATGTCGTGGGTTCAAATCCCATTCGGCCCGCCACTCTTACACTTCTAATCCTTTGTTGCATAGTTTGAGGTAGAGGTTAGAAAACCGTACTGTGTACACAGCTAATCTTTACAATACGGATAACGCGTCAGCCTTCTAAGCTGAAAGTCGTGGGTTCAAATCCCATCGGACCCGCCACTCCAGTGGCGCATTTATACTGTTGCCTCCTGCCGAATTATCTGTTTTAGTTGGTTGCTGAGAATTTGCAGTTGGTGGTTTTCAAAATCGATTGAGCTTTTGTGAGTGATTGCTCCGTCACTTAATGCGTCTCTAGCGAGAGTTTGTTCGGGGTTCATACCCATTGCTCGAATGATTTCTTTTAGGGCATCTATTTGGTTAATTTGGGTTTTTTGTTTAATCGCTAATCCTGAAGCTGCATAAACGTTGCGTATTTTGTCTATTCCTAGGCTTTGGATGTCGTGGTAAGTGTCGACAGTGTGGCCCATCATGTAGTCAACGTAGTCCGGTTGAACGCCTAAAGCGAGAAGCTGGGTCTTGAAGTATTTTCGTAAACTATGAACTCTTAGGTCGTACATTCTGCCGTTAAGTTGCTTTATGAGGTCTGCCTGCAGGTAGAGTTGATGGACAATTTTGCGTATTTGTTTTGAGCTTATGCTTTTTGGTGCTCTTCTGGTTTCATCGCGAATTAGTGGTGATTCATCTGTTAAGGTTTCAGGCGGGATTTTATCAGTTCCTTTTCTTCGTTGATCTATGTATAGTTTTAGGAATTGGGCTGCTTCGGCTCCTAAGAAAGTATCGTAGTCGTTGTATTTGCCTTTGGTGATTTCTGCTTCAACGTGGACGTGGATTGGGATTTTGTTGTTTTCTAAATCTTCGCGTACATGTCGGTAGTTAAGTTTTGAGAGTGTGTTTTCTCGAAAAGCGCCTAATGCCAAGCAGGTTACGATAACTTTTTCTCTTAAGTCAGCGATGTTGAGCAGTTTTACTAGTTCTTCTGGTTTGGGTGCTCGGTCTTTGTAGACTACTCTTTTGCTTAAGGGTTCGGAAAGTTCGATTTTTACGCCGTTAACTCGGTAGAATGTTTTTACGCTTTTAATGTTGTTGTTGACTGGTCCAGGTTTTAATCCGTCGTCCTGAAGCTCTGCTAGATAGTCATTGAGGTGTCCGGTGTGATTTTGTACTCTTAATGGGTCAGGTATATTTCCGACTGGTTTGACATCTTGGATTATTAGGTCTGGGCTAAATCCTAGCCAGGTTGAGTATCTTTTAACGCTTGCAGTGTAAACGCAGCAGCTATCAAGTGAACCTGAGCAGTGGCGAAGAAAATGACGTGCCATCTTGATTATACTTTGGTTGTCAAATACGAATGTTAGAAGCCCTGATCTTTCGCTGATGAAAGCTTTTAGAATATACTCTATTAGACCTTTTTCCTTAGCAGCGAGAACTTTCTCTAGGTTTAATGTCACTGGGTTATGGAGGTGCCAGCCTCTTAGACTGTATTCGATGATTACTGAGTTGCCTTGTATCTTTAATGGGAACTGCAAAGATTTTAGTTCTTCAACGGTTAGTTGTTGTCGTCTGATTATAGGCGGAGGTATGGCTATTGTGGCGGTTTCGGCGGTCATGTTGCCGTTTCTCCTTTTTGTTTATTTTGAGTTTTTCGCTCCGTTGGTCGAAGCGCATACTCAGGTTTACTATTAGTCGTTGCTGAATTTAAGTGCCAGTACGAGTTTTTTTGTAGTGGTAGCGCTTGGGCTTCAAGTTTCTTAAACTCCAGCATATCCGATTTTAGCAGGACAAGACCTGAGGCTTTCGAGTCGCCCCCCTTTAGAGTAGGCGGTTCAGCATCACGATCCCATGAGAGAGTTATAAAATCGTTGCACTCGTAGACAAGCCAGCCGATGGTTTCTCTTATTTGTGGTTTCATAATTAGAGGCGAACACCTGCTGAAGAGAACGTGATCTAAGTAACGCACATAAACCAACGTAACATTGGTTTCAGTCATGGCTGAGCCTCTTTCCGTTTTAGACGCATAGGTGCGTCACAGTGTCGGCAGCGAACGAGTTTTCCCACGTAATCTTCTGAATAGTTAAATGATCGGCTGCAGTTAGGGCATCGACCATAGTATTTGTTATCAATGAAAACTACGTTTTCCTCAGACTTGTATTCGGGCGTTTCGATTTGTTCGGTTTCTTTTTCTGCGTAGCTTTTGATAAGACAGCTTAGACTATTCGAGAATTGACTCCATACTGGATCATCGTAAATCTCGCTTAGTTTGCTCCTGGTAGCTTCCTCTTTCTGTTTGAATCGTATCTTTGCGTCTGCTCCATAGTATTTTTCTATGGCGTTTCTGCAGATCACTTCAGTAGCTTCTAAGGTCTTGTCGTTTTTGAAAAGCGCGTTTGACTCACATTTCCTTCTGCCTCCAACTTCGCGCTCATAATCTGGATCATATACCTCTTTCCCGGAAGCTGACTTGAGATTATTAATCCAAGTCAAGCCGTATTTTTCCACGTCTTCTTTGTTTAAACCGAAGCGTTCAATCATGAGTTTTGGATTGTCTTCAGTGCCAGGGTCGTAATGTGTCCCTCTTTCGCAGTCCCTCAGATTCTTCCTAAATGTTTTGGTGATTTTCCTACCTGCTGGATCAAGATCGTAGAACAACAACAAAACTGGTGTCTGGTCATTCGCCTCTGCCTTCTTACATAACTCAGCGATTATGGCTCTAATCTCTATAGGAGACCAGCCCTTAGTGCTTGCTATAGGCACATGGTATTCCCTGCAGATAGACTCAAACAAATTCTTTATGTCTCCTTTTTCAGTAAGCATCATGAGGAAGTATTTTTCCCCTTTCCAAAAGTCCGTATTATGCTCTAATAGCCCTTGAAGCATAGACTCAACATCCTCAACAATTTGCCTCAAGTAACTAGCTGGATCGATTGCATTAATCAAGCCTGAGAACCTTCGGGTTTCATCCTGGTCTTCTTTTATGAACCCAAGGATGGGAATCAAACCTGTTTTTCTGCAATCACCTATAGCTTTTTCACACGCATCAAACTCATCCTTCGCAATTCTGTCTTCAAGCCTGTAGCACCATCCACGTGGCCCAAACTTAAGGTCGCGTCGTATTCTCTGTATCTCTGCGTTAATGGCTTTGATTTCATCAGCAAATAGTTTCAATCTATCCTCGTAAATTGAATTACCTACTTTTCCGTGAGGAACCCATGAATATGGTTTAGGTGGCGGTGGTGGATGCCAAACTCTAGGAGTTTTAGGAATAGGCAAAAGTGCTTTCATAACTTTCGCCAAAACTTCTCCAGGTGAATCGCTGCTACTAAAAGGAATAAAGTTGGTTGTATCGTCGTCTAGGCCACTTTTGCCATAGTTCAACCAGCTTAAAACAGGACAGACAAAATGCACAACAACCGTTACTGGGTGGTCCTTTGTAATCCCTACTTGGCCTATGTGAAAGTCAATGTTGTACATTCTGCCGAACAGGTTATCCGTTGAAGCCATGAAATTAACGCATTGATAAATTTTTAGTCCTTCATTGTCAGTTCGCTTGAAAACTGCAGCTTCAAATAAAAAGGGATATTCAACTTGATCCTGGTATCTTCCAGCGGCATGGTTTCTAACTCCGGGAACTGTTACGTATTTCAGGTCTGTCCAGCCATTATAACTCTGTAATTTCTCAAAACTTTCTCTGCCTACAGTTGACAGAACATTTGGGATGCTACGTTTCCCGATAGGCTTAGACTTGCCTCGCATTATCGAAAATAGTTTGGCTGCCGCTTGTTTAGACACGTCTTTTATGGGTGTGCTGGGTAAAAACTGCAAATTGGCGTTTGTGGCTGAATCATGATTTGGCGCTGATAGTTCCTGCAGATTTTCCCTGATAACTGCTTTTCCAGTGAATCCCCTAAACAAAGCCATGAACTGGTGAAGCGGTGTTTCAGGTGTTGCTCTAATATAGTCTTCAAATAACGCTTCAAACTGTTTCTGAGTGTACCATAAAACAGACGTTTCTTGTCTGGAGACGCTGTTCTCTTTCGGTGACCCTTGCCATAGCCCTAACTTTTTTGATGCGCAATCGAAAATATCATAGGTGATATATCGCGTAGGATTAACCATGCTTGCCGCTGTCACTATATCTATAAGTTGCTTCTGTGTTTCGTTGGAAGTTTCACTCTTTGGAAACATTACTGTGAATTTCGTGTAACCGTCGTCGCAATTCTCTTGTTGTGTTCTTATCTCAGACTCAATAACTGCAGCTACTCTGTTAGGCTTCAGGTTAATTTCATACTTGAAAAGTCCTGAGCTTACAATGATTGGAGGCGGCGTTAACCCTTCAGACTCAGCCAAAGCGTAAGAGTACCCAAAAATACATTTCAAAGCGTTGCCAAGATAACCACGTGAAACCCGGAGTATTCCACGTTTAGAGCTCGCTTTATTCTCAAAGTCCAGAATCAAACGTATGTCATCCAGCGAAAGTTTTTTACTGCCGTTATCCGTTATGGATAAAACAAAAAATTCGCCTTCATTCTTTACAGAGACATCGATATGTGTCGCATTTTTGTCTAAGGCATTGCAGAGTATCTCAGACAGAGCAAATCTAAGCACCATATTGGGGTTAATTCCAGTTCTCTTTCGCAATTCGTCTAAAACAACAAAATCTAAACCGCGAGTAGTGCCAAGTCTGATAACATCTAATAACTCAGTCATTGGTTAAACGCTCCTTTCCTTTTCCGCGTTTCCATGTGGTTGCGTCCAACAATTTTCATGGTTACAGCTATGGCATCTTTTAGCTCCCGCTGTCTTGATATGTCGGCCACAGTCAACACACAACCAAACTCAGCAGTCTTCTCGTTTGGTGTTATTACAAGTGCCTTAAGCATGCTAGGAACCCTCTTTCTTGGGATAGTCGTCTCGATTCAGAATATCTTCAAAAACTTCTTTGATTGACCGCTTAGGACTCTGAACGACTTCAGCTCGCATTTTCCCATAAGATCGTTTATAGTAAAATTGAGCGGAATCTTCAAAGAAGTCTCTAAAAGTCAGGTTGACATCTAAACCGCCGCCTTTAATTTTTTTACTGTCTCGGTTTAAGTGCCACTGGACTATTCGCCAAACCATTGGCTCAGGGATACACAGCGCATGAAGTGAGTTTCTAACCTCTCCAAGCAAGCTTGTTAATGACAATAATCCATCAAAATCAAGCTCGAAAGGTCTGCCGCTGCATTTAACGTTCACCATAACTGATCCAGTGTCATAACATTGAACGCTAACAGGATAAGTCAAATCAAACCTTCGAGAAAAACTGTTACTTCCTTTATGGTACTCCCAACCAATACCTTTCCAATTAAGCTGATAAACAGAAAAACACAACCTCAAATCATGCACAGCCAAAGGAGAAGACCAATCCAAGCTTTCCAAATATGACAAAAAGTCAAATCTACCTACTGTGCCCTTCTTGTCAGTTCTTTGAACACAGGAGTATTCAGGTCTGTGCGCCCATTCTGGAAGAATGAACCTCTTGGGGCATTCTTTGGGTAGTGCTAAGATTTTTCCATGTTTGGCAAGCTTGTTCATCTCGTTGCGAAGGGTTCCGTACTTGTAGCGCTTGCCAAAGTCTGGATAGTTGAGGGCACGATTGGCTATTCTGAGGGTGCTAAGGATATACTCTGAACAATACTCCTTCCAACACTCCTTCTTGTCATCTGGTTTGTCATTTTTCAGGGCGGAAGATTTGTTGTTCTCTTTGTCTTTTTCACTGGGGCTTATTTGTTTCCTCCTCCTTGAGAATGGGCTTGATAATTAATTGACCGTCTACCTCCATCGTGACGGCTTCGACTTTGCCGTGTTTCTCTTCAAGCAGAGAAATCCATGACTTAGGTAGAAAAACCGCAAACCCTGATCCAATTCTGCATACTTTTCGTCTTATGGGCATTCATCATTTCTCCATTTTCATTTAAACAATACTCTTATAGCGCCTGAACCCACGTGGGTTTTTGGGTAGAAACATGGAGCCCTTAAGGTGGAAATATAGAATCCACACCGATGTTGAAGCAACTGAGAGCAAAGCGCGGTCCAAAGGCTTTTTGCCAAGACCTCTTGAGGGGCAGTCAAGGGGTAAACAAACAGAATATCCCTTGGGTATGATAGAAATTCGGGGTGGCGAGTTTAAAGCTCTCAATGTAAAAGTGGTTGTCGGCCCTAATGTAATTCAAGTTTACAAATATGACCGCGAAGTACCGGATATTGAAAAAATAGACGAATACCTGAATACCTTCGTGGTTCGCGCAGAGGGCGAGCAAAAGGTCTTTTGCGACGAGACCCGTTCGGAGATTCAGACCCTAAGTATGCTTAGGTTTAGAGATGAATTCACATCGGGAATCCTAAAACAGCAGGATAAACAGCAGAATGAGTTTGAGCGGAAACAAGCCGAAGTTATGCTGAATTACAGTGGCAAAGAGCGTGAAGAAAGGCTAGAGGCAATCTGGATAGAATTTAGAGATAGGAAGCGCCTGTTTTTTCAAAGGTGCATTGAAAAAGGTGTGTCTGGAACACGGGAAATGCTGGCTAAGTTTGAAGAAGGATGCGCTGTTTTGGACCGATTTAAAACTGAATTTGAAGCTGCTAAAGATTTGTCTGAAGAACATGAGATTGTTACGAGATACCATCGGGAACATCTGCAGAGAGTCTACGACGATTTGAGCAGCAAGCAAAAGCGTTCTTGCAGCTAAACTGGTCATTTTTCACCCAGTTTCGAATGATACTCATAAGAAAATTTTAGAGCCTTCGCCGCAGTCTCGTTTTGCGAACACCATCTTTGTATAGTTTCTGTGATGTGCATTGAGGACACTGATGCAAGTGTTGCTCACCAAGTTTTTCTTGATTACTATAAGCATGCTTCTTCCAACAATTGGACCTCTAGATTTTGGTTGGGCTGTTAGGGATTTGGAAAATTGAAAATGCAGCTTATGGAAGTTCTAGAGAGCCTTCGTATTCCCAATAAGATTTCTTGAACGTTTCATAAACTGATTGGCAAATATCGCTCCAACAGCCATTAGTGTATTTTATTCGCCAAATTAAGTCATAATCTCCTCCGAGAAAACAACATTTGCCCTTATATGGTCTTTCCAGTTTTATTACAGCTAGAAGGTCTTTAGGAATTTCAATAGAGCCACTTTCCAGTGATCCATTTTTCTGATAAATATAAACTCCCCATTTCGAAGGCTTCCTTTTTTCTTTCAAGAGCCTTTTCCATTTTCTTATGGTTTTCCTATCAACGTTGAATAATTTTGCTATATTGCGTTCGGTAGCGCATCGCTTATTTATTTCGCGTCTTCTCATTTGTGCATCTTCAGCAAAAGATATTGAAGCCGCAACTAGACTAAGGACTTGGTTTTCAGTTAAAGCACCGTTATCTTCTATGTAGGCTTGGGCTTCATAGAATGCGTTGGTTATTATTTCTTTTGATATGCCTGTTGCCTTAAGCGGTTCAGTCTTATGTCTAATTAAGAGAAAGACCTGTTTTTTGCATTTTTCTTTAGGGCTATTTTCCTTTTCCTTTAATGCCTTTGCCATTTCTTTGTTTTGCGAAGCAGAAAGAACTTCTCTGCCTTCATCTTGAGCTATTTTTGCTCGAAAAGGCGAGTATTCGACTTCAGATCTCTCGTAAGAATCGTAAACTTCTTGGTTATCATCATAGATTCTATAGCCGTCGAGCTTTCCGCACTTAATACATTTGTA
>Ga0315274_10004497_pt1 | contig 20504 bp, 23 predicted proteins | sample YL17G02_20_MG_FD_203700 | JGI IMG/M metagenome (GOLD analysis project Ga0315274, IMG submission 203700) | Sediment microbial communities from Yellowstone Lake, YNP, Wyoming, USA - YL17G02_20 | ecosystem: Environmental > Aquatic > Freshwater > Lake > Sediment | place: USA: Wyoming | collected...
TCTACTCATGCCATCCTACGTCTGACCGGGTGAGCCTTCCAGCGACAAAAGTGCCAGCCGGCGGGTGATCTCCGGCGAGAATCAGGAAACGGGCCTCCCTCATATGAGGGAGGAGGCAGGCGGGGGATGGGCTTCGCCTATTGATATGATTATGGCCAAAATCCTCTTCAACGGTTGCCCTCGCTACACGGTGGATGACCGGGGCGACAAATGACACATAAGGAAGGCACAGACAGTTGTCGGCGTGACGATCCTGGCGCTGTTGGCCTGCAGCTTGCCGACCTCCCTCCTCGGCGGGGCCAGCCAACCTACAAGTCAGCCGACTGAGCCTCAGAGTCAATTCCCCTCAGAGGCAAGCGGCTCTGGCGCCGCGTGCCTGGTCGGGACCCAGGAGTTGGCGGATCTCTCAGAATTCATGGCCTCCGTGCTGCCTCCCCAGAGCGAAGGCACGCGGAAGGCAACCTGCTTTCGAGCACCAATGTCAACATCAACAACCTGGCGTTGACCCTCACGATGGGCGGTATGCCCGCCGGCGACAGCAGCGTCTTAGGCAGCCTGCTCCCATTGTTTGGCGAGAGCTCGGGTTCTGCGCCCTTCACGTGCAGCAGCGCGACCTTGACCTACATTCCGGCGGCCGAAGGCGCGCGGGCCGTCGTCTTCACCCACGTCGGGCCTTGAGGCAGGCTGGCAAGCGCAGCAGATCGGGGCAGGCCAAGTGCCTGCCCCGATGTTGTTCTGGGTAGTCCTCCTGCGGGCGGCCGAGGCGCGACCCGCGCAACCGCCGGCTTGCCACCCCCCTCTACGGTTCGTCGCGTGCAGACCGGCACACCACGATTTCGACACCCAGGCCCCACAAGCTCATCGGCCGATGGGTGAGGATGGACCATCCGCACGCGACGAGCCATTCGCGCGGGCGGATGGGCCGGCAGTCGAGCACGCGCGGCCAGCGCGCGTGCGCCAAGGCGTACAGGTTATTGACCGCGGACGAGCCTGCCTCGCTCGACAGGCAGACCAGGCCCATCCGCCCACTGCGGCGCAGCACGCGCCGGCACTCACCCAGCGCGATAGGAATCTCCACCGCCTCGAGTAATTCCAGCGTGAAGGAAAGAAAGAGCGCATCCATGCTCGCGGCGCGCAGCGGCAGGCGCAGCGCATCACCGCAAGCCAGGCCGACGCAGGACGTGCGGCGCGTGCTGCGCAATCGCCGCCGCGCCACGCGAGCCATCCCCGGCGAGAGGTCAAGTCCCCATACGCGGCCCGTCTCTCCCACCGCCGCGATCATCGCCGCCAGCGCCGTTCCCGTCCCAAAGCCCACCTCCAGCACGTGCTCACCCGGTTGCAGGGCGAAGGCTTTGAGCGCGGCGGCGCGTAGCGCGTTCTCCTGCCCGGCCGTCAGCAGGTCGTACCATGGGCTAAGGGCATCATATGAGCGGCGTGCCCGGGCATGCGTCTCGAACGCCGCCGGCCGGGGGAATTCTTGGGGCACGACTTCGTTTCCCATTTCCGCTTCCTGCGCAGGGCGGCTCACACATCAATCACAACGCAATGACCCTATCGGCTCTCCATTGCGCTTCGAGGATGTCGCCCATCCCTCCGACCACACCGACACGAATGTCATCCGCCAATTCGAAGAAGTTGACACAAGTAGAACAGGCCACCAGCCGTACGCCCTTGGCCTCCAGTGCCCTTAGTTCCTCGATCACGGGAGATGCAGAGCCCACCAGGTGGACCCCCGCCCCATAATAACAGATGGCTCGCGGGAGCATCTCGTTTTGCAGGAGCAGGCCAAAGTAGCTCTTGACAAGCCTGTGGCCCAGTTCGCTGGGCGCCTCGCCCATTCCGTCCCGAGCGACCACGATGACCGCGGCCAGGGCTTTTTCGTTTGTTGGCATCTCGACTCCTCAGCTCAGATTCTGATGGAGCATTGATGCAGCCACCCCGTGCTTAAGGCTGCCTATTCTATTCCCGGCTCATGGTGTCGCCGCGAACCTTGCGCGGCATGTGCACGAGTGGGGCGGGAATCGCCGCCCCACTCGCATTATCCTCTTCTCTCCCGCGCAGCCCGGGGTGCGCTCTATCTCAGGCAGGCGCGAAATGACGAATATCGTTGATCGATCCGCTGCGCTCCTTGGCCGGGCGAAACACTGCCTTCACCGCCAGGCCCACGCGCGCATTCTCTTGGGTCACGCCTTCGAGGTTATGCATGAGCACGCCGGAGGCTCCGCGCAGCCGGATCAGGCCGACCCACCGCGGCTTGTCAAGAGGCCGACCGGCGGGGTCTATATGGACCTCGGTGAAAGAGAGTACCTCGCCTTCCAATCCGATCTCCAGCCAGGCCTGCTGGCCGAGGTGCGACAGGCAGCGCTCACAGTACAGCCGCGCCGGCACGTAGGTGTAGTTGCAGCGCGCGCAGCGCGTGCCGTAGATCTTGCCCTCCTTCAGCCCGCGCAAAAAGCGCTCGCCGGCGACCCCGGCGGTATAGCGGTGCTGCAGGGGGATCGAGCCACGCCACACGCCCGCTTCCACCGGATGCTCGAGCGAATGCAGAATGCCCATCAGGTCTTCTCCCATTCCGCCGGCAAGCTCAGCCGATCGGCTTGAAGTAGCGGATGTCGGTGATCGAGCCCTCGCGTTCGGCCGCCGGCTTCCACACCGCCTGCACGCGCATGCCGATCGCCACCGCCTTGGGCTCCACTTCGCCCAGCAGGTGCAGGATGCCCATGCCGGGTGAGGCGCCGTCGATCGCCACCACGGCGGGCATCTCGGGCTGCTCGAGGCGCACCATATCCCAGCGCACATTCGAGAGCGAGAAGGTCTTGACCCATCCGGTGTTTTGAAGTTCCACCCAGTCGTCCGTCGGGCAGAAGCACTCTTCGCAGAACATGCGCGGTGGGATGAGCGTTCGACGGCAGCGGTTGCAGTGCCGCGCAAGGAGCTTGCCCTGCTTGAGGCCCTGCAGATACCCACCAATTGCGACGCCGGTATCCCAGGCATAGTCCGCCTTGAGAGCCCAATGTTCGACGAGCACCCTATGCTCGCTGAAGTCTTTCTCCGATAGCCCGCGTGTCGGGAAAACGTGTTGGTCCATAGCTTCCTCCCTCAGCGCCCCATGACCACGACCGTGCCGACCTGCATCAGATCACCCCAGGCTTGGGCCACACCGCGGCGCGGGTCGCCCGGCACCTGGCGCGCGCCGGCCTCGCCGCGCAGTTGCCAGAACAGCTCGGCGACCTTCATCAACCCGGCTGCGGCGATGGGGTTGCCCACTCCCAAGAGGCCGCCCGAGGGGCACACCGGCAGGTTGCCGGTCCGCTGGGTGACCCCGGCGGCGGTCGCTTCGGGCGCCTTGCCCTTGGGGAAGAGCAACAATCCCTCCAAATGGTGCAACTCCTTGTAATCGAAAGGATCGTAGGGCTCGGCAATCTGGATCTGCTTGTGCGGCTCGGTGATGCCCGCCATGCGGTAAGCCATGCGCGCGGCTTCTTCCACGTAGGTGGGGTACGCCAGGTCGCGGTCGGTCCAGTAGGCGGTATCCAGGTTCCAACCCACGCCCTCGATCCACACCGGTTTGGAAGTGATGCGCCGGGCGACGGCCTCCGAGGCCAGCACCAGCGCCACCGCGCCGTCCGTCACCGGGCTCACGTCCAGGCGCTGCACCGGCCAGGCCAGCACCTCCGAGTCAAGGATGTCCTTGAGGGTGATGGTGCGATCGCCCAGGAGCGAGGCCGGGTGATCGGCCGCGTTGCGCTTGTTCTTCACCGCCACCTGGGCAATGTCTTCCTTCCTCAGGCCATAGCGCTGCATGTAGGCGTTCATCTCCAGGGCGAAGATCCACAGCAGGTTCGGCCCCAGCGCGCGTTCGGTGAAGTTGTCGAAGATGGTGAGGAAGGCGCCCTGCGGGTGCGGCTGCACGGGCGACATCTTCTCTTCGCACACGACCAGGCAGATATCGAACAGGCCCGAGGCCACGTGATACCAGCCCTGGGCCGGGGCGAAGACTCCCGTGCCGCCGCCCACGTAGCCGCGCATGTAGGGTTTGCCCCATGCGCCGGCGCCGTCGGAAAGCCACTCGCCCTTCATGTGCACGCCGTCGAAAGCATCCGGGGCCGTGCCCATGACCACCGCTTCGACCTGATCCAGCGTGAGCTCGCACGATTCAAGGGCCTTGCTCGCAGCCTCGAAGGCGAGTTCGCGTCCCGTTTCAAGCGCACGGCGGACGAATTTGGTCATCCCCGCGCCGACCACTGCCACTCGTCGCATTCCCATCTCTTCCCTCCTGAAGGAACCATTCACCGCCGTCTGCCCCGGACGCAGGCCGGGGGGAACGCGGAGAACGCCGAGTATCCGGAAAGGCATTGGCCGTTCGGATCAGTCCATCCTTGAGCACCCGGACATTGAAATTGATGAGCAACCCAACGCGGCATCCCGCGAGCTTGAGATACGAGAGGAGCTGAGCTTTGTGAACCTCAATGGCGCACCCGATCACGTCGGATGGGATCCGATCAAGACGGTCCCCCTCGTCCATCAGATTCCCCCTTCGTCTGTTGGCGGCCGTCCCCATCACTGATCCACTGGCGTTTCCCAATGGAAGACCCCTCCGTGCGTATCTGATGGTGCTGTGATGCGATGTCGACCGACTGGCCATTGCTGACATGTCTTGTCTGCGGCTTAGGCAGGGCATTTCCCCAATGCCTCTCTCCGCGGTCTCGGCGCTCAGAGCGGTGAGCTCCCCTCACACGCCGAGCACAACCGCGGCCCCGCTAGTGGTGGGCAGGCCGCGCCAGGCAAAGGCCAAGCCAGTGTGCACGCCCGTGAGCTGCCGCGCCCCGGCCTCTCCGCGCAATTGCAGGACGACCTCGAGCGCGCGCGCCAGCCCGGTGGCATCCAGCAGCGCGCCCTCGCCCAGGCTGCCGCCCGAGATGTTCACCGGCAGCGAGCCTCCCATGGTCGTGGCCCCGCGCAGCGTCTCACGTCCGGCCTCGCCTAATGCCATGAGCCCCAGCGCCTCCAGGTGCAACAGTTCCTTGTGGGCGAACGTGTCGTCCACCTCGGCGAAGTCGATCTCCTGCTGCGGCGCGCGGATGCCGGCGGTGCGGTAGGCCATCTCCCCCGCCAGACGCGCATAGCGCGCCTCGCCCCAGGCGCGCGAATCCAGCGCCGGAGTATCGTTGGCCCAGCCGACGCCGCGTACGCGCACCGCCTTGCCGCGCACGCCGCGCGCCGCCTCGCTCGAGGCCAGCACGAAGACGATCGCCCCGTCGGCGTGCGGCGCGGCCATCAGGCGCGTCAGCGGCGCGGCCAACACCTCCGAGCGCAGCACATCCTCCACGCCGATCGTCGCCCCGTGGGCCGCGGCCGGGTTGGCCAGTGCGTGGCGCTTGTTCTTGGCCGCCACCGCGGCGCACTGTTCGGCGCTCAGCCCCCCACGCCCGACCAGCCACTGCATCTCCAGCCCGGCCAGGGCCACCGGGTGCAGGCCCAGCGGCCGCTCAAAAGTCGGGTCTTCGGCAAAGGCGGTGATCTCGGCCAGGGTCAGCACGTTGGAGGCTTTTGAATGCGCCTCGACCACCACCACCTCCATCAGCCCCGAGGCGATCTGCATATAGGCCGCTGCCAGCGCGTGCAGCCCGTCGCCGCCGATGGTGTGCATCGGGCGCAGCGCCGCGCCCAGTTGGTCGGGCGTGTATTCGTCGAAGATGCTCGTGCCCTCGTGGTAGTCTTCGGCCGCGGTGACAAAGCCGCTCACGTCACGCCGCGGGTCAATGCCGGCATCGGCATAGGCCCGCGTCGCAGCCTCGTAGACCAGCTCCTTATAGGAGAGGTCCGGCGTGATCGAGCGAAAGCCGCTCCATCCAACGCCGACAATTTCCACCGTGCGGTTCATCCGCCCTCCTTTCGATAGTCGAAACGGTGTGGACGACGAACGCGTGCGTTAGAGCCCCGCCGGGTTCCTCACCGTTTCCGCTGTCGTTCGGCTACAGCGGCGAGGCCGATGCTGATGAAGTAGAGGACGATCATGGGCGCCATCACCAGGGCCATGTTGACCGGGTCCACCGTGGGCGTCACCGCCGCCGCAAGAATGGCGATGCCCACGATGGCGATGCGCCACTGCTGCCCGAGCTGGCGCGCCCGCACCACCCCCAGACGCGCCAGGAAGTACACCACCAGCGGCATTTGAAAGGCTACACCAATCCAAAATAGCAGGCCGGTGACGAAGTTGACGTACGAGGAGGGCCGCACCTTGACCGGGATGTTGAGGAAGCTGATCAGAAAGGGAATGGCGGCCGGCATCATGACGAAATAGGCAAAGGCCATGCCGGCCAGAAAGAGCGCCGTGGCCGAGGGGATGGCCAGCGCCACCATCAGCCGGCTGCGCCGGTGCAACCCGGATTGGACGAAGGCGAACAATTCAAAGGCGATGTAAGGGAAAGCCAGCGCGACCCCCGCCAGGAGCGAGACGCGCATGAAGACGCCGATATTCTCCGTCACTTCGATCGATTGCAGGTTGCTCAACCCGCCCAACGGCCGGGTGAGGAATTCGAGAAGTTGTTGGGCGAATGCAAAGGAGAAGGTCGTGGTGATGGCCAGAAAGAGTATCGCTCGCAGCAGGTGGCGGCGCAGGGCATCCAGGTGTTCCAGAATCAGATTCGGGCTCTGCACCGCGCCGGCGAACGTATCGGCCAGCGGTGTGTCTTCCGGCTCGTAGGTGAAGAAGGCGTGGATGGCGCGGGCCAGCGCCCCCACCGCGCGGAACGGTGCCGCGAGCACTCGCCCGATGGCCCGCATGGCTTTGCGCATGCGCCCGCCTAAGGCGCTTCCACGGCGGGCGGGCCCGAAGGCGCGTCGTCCGTTGCGGTCGTGGAAGCCGCCGGGGAGGATGAGGCCGCTGCGCTCTCGCCGGTGTCGGGCACCGAGGCTGCGGGCGGCGGGGGAGTGGGGTAGGTCAGCGGCGCCGCGCCCTGTTCGGCGTGCGCGGCCCACGGCGCAAAGGCCGTCGTTTTCAGGTCCGGCAGTGCCATCTCCTTCTCGATCGAGTGCAGCTCCTCCAGCTGCGCCTCGCGCGCCAAGCGGCTCGGCAGGTTCTGCAATTCACTGGAGGCCTGACGGAATATGCGCCACGAGTCGGAACGGAACATGCGGTTGAGGAACCGGCCGGTCGAGCGTCCTACTTTGCCCAACTGGTTGGGGGGGATCACGAGCAGTGCAATCACCAGCACCAGCAACAACTCGAGCGGGCCGATGCCCAGGAAATCCATGGGCCTACTTCCCGCCTCGGGCGGCGCGGGCGGCCTCGTCCACGTGATCGGCCAGGCTGCCCAACACGCCGTTGACGAAGCGCGGCGAACTTTCCGACCCAAAGACTTTTGCCACTTCCACCGCCTCGTTGATCGCCACCCGCACCGGGGTTTCGCCTCCGATGGCGAATTCCCATAGCGCCAGACGCAACACGTTGCGGTCCACCAGCGCCATTTGCTCCACCGGCCACTCCGGCGCAAAGCGGGCAATCATTCGATCGAGATCGACGCGGTGCTGGAGCACTCCGAAGATCAGGCGCTGGGCAAAACCACCCAGATCCTCCGTGAGTGGCGACTCCTCGAGCCGCTGCTCGAGCACCGTCCCCGGAGGATGGTTGGAACTTTCAACTTCGTAAAGAACCTGCAGCGCCAGCGCGCGTGCTTTGCGGCGACCCTTCATGCATCCTGTGGCCCGCCGCGCGGCGGGCCCTTTCGTTGAGTCTGGATCAGCCCTCGGCCGCCGGCGGTCCGGCCGGCGCCAGGTCGATGTCTTCCAGATGGATGTCGAGCCGGCCCACTTCCAGCCCGATGAGATCGCGAATGGCGCGCGCCACCTCGTGCTGAACCTGGCGCGCGACTTCGCGCACGTTGTAGTCCTGCTCGACCACAAGATACAAATCGGCCGAGACCGTGTCGTCGTTCGTCTCCAGGCGCACCCCGTCGGCCGTTCCGCGGCGGAAGAGCTGATTGACCCCGCCCGGCACCGGACTCATGCGCGCCACACCCGGCACGCCGAGGGCCGCCAGTTTGGCCACAGTGATCAGCACCCCCGGCGAAATGAACGTCTTGCCTGCAGCGGATGAATTGTCCATGGTCCCTCTCACATCATCGCCATGCCGCCGTCGACGCCCAGCACTTGCCCGGTGATGAAGGCCGCCCGGTCGGAGGCCAGAAACGCGACCGCGTAAGCCACATCTTCGGGCGTGCCCGTGCGCCCCAGCGGAGTGAGCTTGAGCATCCCCTGGCGAATGTCCTGCGGCACCTTGGCCCAGATATCGGTTTCGATGTATCCGGCCGCCACCGCATTCACCGTGACGTGCCGCGAGGCCACCTCGCGGGCCAACGATTTGGTGAAGCCGATCTGCCCCGCCTTGGAGGCGGCGTAATTGGCCTGGCCGGCATTGCCCACCTGCCCGGAGACCGAGGTGATGTTGATGATGCGCCCCGATCGGCGGCGGATCATGCTCCTCACCGCCGCGCGCGAGCAGTTGAAGGTGCTCTTGAGATTGGTGCGCAGCACCTCATCCCAATCGGCCTCGCTCATCTGCAGGAGCAGCATGTCGCGCGTGATGCCCGCGTTGTTGACCAGGATGTCGATCTGCCCGTGAGCCTGCACCACGCCCTGCACCATGGCCTCGGCCTGGGCGAAGTCCGCCACGTCGGCCTGCACCGCGGCCGCTTTCCCCCCCAGCGCCTGGATCGCGCTCACGACTTCGGCCGCCGCATCGGCGCGCGAGTGGTAGTTCACCGTCAACACCGCGCCGCATCGCGCCAATTCGAGCGCGATCGCACGCCCAATCCCGCGCGAGGCACCCGTCACCAGCGCAACCCTGCCCTCCAGCGTCCGCTCCACTCTGTCCTCCACATCTCGGGCAACACTATCAGACACCCTGACGGCTTCATTCTAAACCACACGCTACCCGGGCTGCAAACTTGGCCCGCCGGCCGATTCCGGCTTGCGGCACGCCAGGCGCAGGTACTTGGGTTTGCTCTTGATCTCGTGCAATTCCAGCCCCGCGCGGCGCAGTGCCGCCTCGCCGCCCGTCCCCGGGCGCACGTCGATGATCAGCCACCCGCCCGGCCGCAGCGCGCGGATCACTTCCGGCAGATAGGTTTCAACCGGGAAGTGAAACCCCCACGCTCGCAGTGAGATCGCCAGATCCACTTCCTGAACTGCGACCCCAACTCCCTCTTCGGCGGGTATCAGGCGGATGCGATCCGCCGTCACACCGTTGGCCAGCAAGAGCTCGCGGGCTACCTCCAGGCTGTTGTAGAAATCGGCCCGCTTGGCAAATCGGTAGCGCGGACGCGGATCGGTCTGCGTTCGGTCGAGAAGGGAGAAGGTGAGCGCCTCATCGCGGCGGTAGTGCTGGAAAATCAAGGCCTCGATGCCCGCCACGCCGCAGCCGATGTCGAGTATGTGATCGCCCTGCGGCGGAAGGAACGGCGCAAGGATGGCGTACTCGCGGCACATCAGGGCGATGAAATTGCGGCGGATGTCCGCCGCCCAGACTCGCGCCTCAAGCCTCGCCAACCACGCGTGGTACGGCTGGCGGAAGAGATCGGTAATCCCCGAAAGACGCTGCAGCCGGGTCCGTTGCAGAATGATGAACGGCAGCGCGCGATCGGGCACCACCAGGTCGAGTGATTCCGAAGGCAACGGGAGGAGGGCAGAGGTTGACATAAGGTGGGCGTGAGAACGGGATGATGCCGGCGGCCGGGCGCCGCGACAAACGTGCTAGGCGGCCGCGCCGCCGAATGCGGCCAGGTCTTCAGGCGTGGCGAGGCTCGAGGCCGAGGCCTCGGGCAGAATGCGCCGGATGAGGCCGGCCAGCACGTCCTTGGATCCTAATTCGACGAAAGAGGCGACGCCCAAGGACTGCATGCGCAGCACCGACTCGGTCCAGCGCACCGGCGAAATGAGCTGCGCAGCGAGCTCGGCCTGGATGTCGGCGGCCGCGGTGATGGGCGCCGCGCTGGTGTTGGCCACCAGCGGCACGCGCGCCGTCTCGATCGGCGCCTGGCGCACGGCCTGGGCGAATTCTTCGGCCACGCTCTTCATCAGCGGCGAGTGCGCGGCAATGCTCACCGCCAGGCGCACGGCGCGCCGCGCGCCGCGCTCGCGCGCCAGGGCCATCGCCCGCTCGAGCCCGGCGGCACCGCCCGAAATCACGATTTGCCCCGGGCAATTGTCGTTGGCCACCACAACCACCTCGCCCGTGGCCTGCGCCGCCTCACGGCACACCTCGGCCGCGGCGGCAGCCTCCAGGTTGAGGATCGCGGCCATGCCGCCGGGCGCGGTTTCCCCGGCGCGGGTCATGAGCCGTGCGCGTTCGCGCACCAGCGCGAGCGCGGCCTCAAATTCCAGCGCACCTGCCGCCACCAGCGCCGAGAATTCCCCCAGCGAGTGCCCGGCCACGCAGCGCGGCACGAAGCCCGGGTGCTGTTCGAGGAAGGCACGCCACACCGCAACCGAGTGGGTGAGCAGCGCCGGCTGCGTGTGCAGCGTCTGGTTGAGCTCGGCTTGCGGCCCCTCCCAGCACAGCCGCGAAAGCGAATAGCCCAGCGCTCGATCGGCGGCGGCAAAGGTGGAGGCGACAGCAGGATAGGCCTGCGCCAGGCTGCGCCCCATGCCCAGTTGTTGTGATCCTTGACCAGGGAAAACGAAGGCGGTCTGCGCGGGGAGAAGTGCCGTGGTCATCGCCCTACATAAATGTAAAAGGCCGTGCTGCCACGGCCTTTGCGTGGGGCCTTAGGTCGACTTCTTCTTTTTCTTCTTCGGCTCGAAGACCTGGCGCCCGCCGTAGTAGCCGCAGTTGGGACACACGGTGTGCGGCGCCACAGCCACGCCGCAGTTGCTGCAGTTGATCAGTTCGGTCGGCACGAGCGCATCGTGCGCGCGGCGGCGGTCACGGCGACCCTTAGAATGCTTGCGCTTTGGTTGAGGCGGCATTGCCCAGCTCCTGTGGATATGGTGCGCCTGCCCCGGCTCGAGCCTTCTGGCCGCACGGGATGTGCCCGGAGCTAAGCCTGCCAATTATACCTGCCGTGCGGGATCGGGTCAAGGATTGGGTGCGACGCGGGGAATTCGACCGCCGTGCTTTGGCCGGGAACGCGCACGGCCTCAGGCCGGCGCCGTGGCCGCTTCCCGCAGGGCTTCGTCGGAGCCGTGAAGCTCGCCCGCCTCATCCGTGAGCAGCAAGCGCTCGCGGGTAAAGAGCAGGGCAGTCGCTTCCAGCCCGAGCGCCTCAGCCACCTCATCCGGACGGCCGGTGGCGGCGGCCTGCAGCTTGAGACGCATGCCCAGGCTGGGCACGGCTTCCTCACGCACTTCAAGATGAAGGATGAGCGGCCGCAAGTCGTAGCTCTTCTCGCGCCGCTCACGGGGCAAGCTCTCGGAGGCGAGGACCCGGTTCACCCGCTCGCCGATATCGGCGGGCAGCCCACCCGCCACGGCCACGCCGCGGTACTCGCCTGCTATGAGCCACTGCTCGAAGTGCGGTTTGCCCGCCGGCATGCGCTCGATGCGCCGCAGCCGCAGGCCGGGCGGCAGCGCCGCCCCCAGCCGCTCCTTGAGCGCCTCGGCCGCGAGATCCTCCTCCAGCCACAGATCCATCATCTCCGCCGCGGCCGTGCAACCGAGCGGCAGCGCGGCGGCGATTTGAATGCGCGGGTGCGGGTGGAAGCCCTGGGTATACGCGAGCGGCAGCTCCGCCCGCCGCAGCGTCCGTTCCCACGCGCGCAACAGGTCCAGATGCCCGACGTAACGCATGGCGTGGGTGATGGCGAAGGTAATTCGGTAGCGTGCGGCGTCAGCTTCGGTCATAAATGGTATGCGTTCGGGATGGGCTCTTTGCCGCCGCCTGCCCCCCACGCAGGCCGGGGAGCAGGTCGAGGGCTCCCAGACATCCTTAGACCAAAAGGGTGAGCGCACGGCAAGCATTTGTCTGCGCTCAGTGCTCGCTGAAACCGTCCGCCAGGCAGCTGAATGGAAAAAGGCATGGAAATCTCGGAGTTCTCAGCGCTCTCGGCGGTTAGAAATCCCTACCCCACGACGGGCATGGCCTCCGTGGCAGCCGGCACGTGCCTCTTGGCCACCGGGCAGAACCACGCCTCGCGCGGCTGCTCCCCGCGCAGCCCCGCGAAGGCCGGCATGATGCCGCAGGCGTAGCAGCGCGTGCGACAGTCGATGCGCGTGCGGCCTTCCAGGCTCCACAGGTAGTCCTGGGTCAGGAAGCGTTTGCGCAGCCCGCTGTCGATATGCTCCCACGGCAGCCGCTCATCGATCGGCCGCTCGCGGTGGAGATAGAAGTCCGGGTCGAGGCTGCAGTCGCGGAAGGCCTCCTGCCAGGCCTCGAACCTGAACTGATCTTGCCAGGCGTCGAAGCGCGCCCCGCGCCGCCAGGCGGCCTCGATCACGCCGCCCATGCGCCGGTCGCCGCGCGAGAGCCAGGCTTCCATCTGCGTCGCCTCGGGCGGGTTCCAGTTGAGCTTCAGCCCGCGCCCGCGCATCTCGTCCATCAGCAGGCGCTGCTTGGCGCGGATGCTCTCCACCGAATCCAGCGGCACCCATTGGAAGGGCGTGTGCGGCTTGGGCACAAACGTGCTCACCCCGGCGTGCACCTCCGCCCGCCCGCCCAGCATCTGGCGCCCCTCGCGCAGCACGCGTTTGCAGAGGTCGGCGATGGCGCGCACGTCCTCCAAGCCTTCCTGCGGATGGCCGATCATGAAGTACAGCTTCACCGTCGGCCAGCCGCGGCTGAAAATCTCGCGCGTCACCTCCAAGAGCTGCTCATCCGAGATGGCCTTGTTGATGATCGTGCGCATGCGCTCGGTTGCCGCCTCCGGCGCCAGGGTGAAGCCGGATGAGCGGTTGCCGCGCAGCGCTTCCATCAGGTCCACCGAGACGCTTTCAATGCGCAGCGAGGGCAGCGAGATGCGCAAGTGCCGCCCCGCGAAGCGCTCGGCTACCGCCGTCACCAGTTCGCGGATGTGCCGGTAGTCAGACGAGGACAGCGAGAGCAGCGCCACCTCGTCGTAGCCGGTCTGGCGCAGGCCCTCGTCGATCGCCGCCAGGATCTCCGCCACGCTGCGCTCGCGCACCGGGCGGGTGATCATGCCCGCCTGGCAGAAGCGGCAGCCGCGCGTGCAGCCGCGCATGATCTCCACCGGGAAGCGGTTGTGCACCGTGTCGATGTAAGGCACGATGAGCTTGGTCGGCGGCGTGGGCAGCGCGCCCACGATTCGTTTGAGGATGTGGGCCGGCGCCGCCTCGTGCGTGCGCTCGACCTCGCGCACGGTGCCGTCCTGGTTGTAGCCTGTGGCGTAGAAGCGCGGCACGTACACGCCTGGCAGGCGCACCAGCCGTTCCAAGAGCGCCAGGCGCGAAAGCTCCTCGCGCTTGGCCGCGCCCACTGCCTCAACGATCTCCTCGATGACCTCTTCGCCCTCACCGATTACGAAGGCGTCCACAAAATCGGCCATCGGCTCCGGGTTCATCGCCGCATGCCCGCCGGCAATTACCAGCGGGTGACGCTCATCGCGCTCCGCCGAACGCAGCGGCAGCCCGGCCAGGTCTAGAACGTTGAGCAGGTTGGTGTAGAGCTGCTCGTAGGGGATCGAGAAGCCGATCAGGTCGAAATCGCTGAGCGCGTGATGCGTTTCGAGTGAGTAGATCGGCACGCCTGCCTGGCGCATCTCGCGTTCCATATCTGCCCAGGGTGAATAGGCGCGCTCGGCCAACGCCTCCGGCCGGCGGTTGACGATCTCATATAGCACCGCCAGGCCCAGGTTCGACATGCCCAGGTCGTACAAATCGGGAAAGACGAACGCTGCTCGCACCGGCGTGCGCGCCCAGTCCTTCACCACCTGGTTGAGCTCGCCCCCGGTGTAGCGTCCGGGTTTCTCGACCCGCGGCAGAATGCGCGCCAGCGCCGCGCTGATTTCCTCAGGTGTTTGCATCATCCCGTCATTTGCCTTATTTGGTATTATATGTGAGAATTATAGCATTGTGTGCGTGGCGCTGATGCGGCTTGCCGCTTTCCCAGTAGCTGCCATTGTACGGCGCGCATCAGATCGTGCTTACACCATTCACCTTAGGAGGCTTGTCGTGCAAAAGCAATCCAGTCGCGGCGGAATCCAGATCAGCGATCCGCCCTTCATGCTCTCCCTCTTCGGCAACACGCGCTGGTCGTGGTTATGGCTCATTATCCGGTTGTACATGGGCTACACCTGGATCACTTCGGGCTGGGGGAAAATCAACAACCCCGCCTGGGCGCAGACCGGCGCAGCGCTCAAAGGGTTCTGGGAGCGCGCGGTCGCCATCCCCGAGGCGCCGGCGCGGCCGGCCATCACCTTTGGCTGGTACCGCGTCTTTCTCCAGGCTTTACTCGATGGCGGCCACTACACCTGGTTCGCCAAGCTCATCTCCTTCGGCGAGATTCTGGTGGGCGTGGCCCTCATTCTGGGCGCATTCGTCGGCATCGCCGCGTTTTTCGGCGGTTTCATGAACTGGAACTTCATGATGGCCGGGTCGGCCTCGGTCAACCCGGTGCTGTTCACCCTCGCCATCCTGCTGATCCTGGCCTGGAAGACGGCCGGCTGGTGGGGCCTCGACCGGTGGCTGCTGCCGCTGCTCGGCACGCCGTGGCAACCCGGCAAAGCGTTTAAGGGTAACAGCAACAAGATGTAGGGAGCGTGAATGCGCTCCCGCCCTGGCGCAGAACACGGGGCGAGGCCATGGCCTCGCCCCCGCCGCTTCTCGCGTGGATGCACCCCTGCAGGCACACCCCCTCCTCGCCGCCGAATCACTTACTTTCTCGCGGAGGCCATCCATGATCTACCTCAACCTGTTGCTGCCTGTGTTGCATATCGGAGCCGGCGTGTTCTGGGCCGGCGGGGCAATCGTCTTCGCCGGTTTCGTTGAGCCCAATGCTTCGGCCCTCGGCCCGGCGGGCATACCGTTCATGCAGCGCCTGGCCGGCTCGAGCGGCTATTCCAAGTGGATGGGGGTAGCCGCGGCCGTCAACACGCTGGCCGGCGTATGGCTGCTCTGGCTGAGGTCGGCGGGGTTCTCGCCGTCGTGGTTCGCGACCGGCTTTGGCTTGAGCCTCACGCTTGGCGCGATCACCGGCATCGCCGGCGCGTTCGTCGGCTTCCTTGTCCAAGCGCCCACCGCGGCCCGCCTCGGACGAGTCTCGCAGGCGGTAGCCAGGACGGGCGGCCCGCCGACACGAGCCCAGCTCGCCGAGATTACCGCCTGCCAACGGCGCTTGCGCTTCGGCGGCCGTCTCACCGCCGTTCTGCTCGCGCTCACCGTGATCTTCATGGCCGCCGCGCGGTATATGTTGTTCTAGCGAGAGAAGATCTTTCACCGCCGCCTGCCCCGGACGCAGGACGGAGAGAACGGCAAGAGGACTGAAGTAAGAACACGATCTACGAACTCATGAGCCGAGATTCTTGGATGCGCCATGCAAGCAAAGGGCAGTGCCTCATCCCTCCTCCAGGCCGCGCGCCCGGATCGTAAGACTCTCGTCGCGTTTCTTCTGTTCGTGCTGCTCGGCGGAAGCAACGCCGTGGCCGTGCGATTCGGCAGCTTCGGGCTCCCGCCCTTCTACGGTGCGGCCGCACACTGGCGGTCACACTGCTCTTCGGCGCGCTGAGCATCGGCGTCAGTGCCGCGCTCTTGTACTGGGCGATCCTCAGCGTGCCGCCCGGATTGGCCATGATCGTCCTGGCGCCGTCGGCCCGCTGATGACTTTCTTCTTTGCCTTCGGCCATGGGCTCGAGCGATTTCGCTGGCCCGGGCTGATGGGTGCAGTCATTGCCTTGCTTGGTATTGTGATCGGAGTGGGCGGCGCCTCCACCCGCGCCCCGCTCGTGCCGGTCCTGGCCATCGCGGCGGGGGCCGCCGCGATTGGCGAAGCCTCGGTTCTCCTCAAGCGCAGCCCGGGAACCGACCCGGTCGTGACCAATGCAATCGCACTCGGCACGGGTGCAGCACTCCTTGCGGTCATCTCGCTTGTCGCTCGCGAGAGGTGGATCCTGCCGCTGTCCTCCCGGGGGGAGCCCAGGGAAGCTGACCTGACGGGCTGGGCGTCGGGTGATGTGAACTCCGCCCGCCGGCTTGCCCTAGAATGCAAGAGGCCTCGCCCGCTTCCGCCGGGCAGGATAGGTTGAGGCCGCAGCCCAGCACGCGTTCCACGAGGATCCCCCCTGTTCTCAAAACCCCTCTTCGCCGGTTGGGGAGATATGGACTTCAACTCCCACATGCGCAACACCGCCGTCCTGGATAAGGCGGCAGATGTGCGCATGATGTTCTTCGCCGAGAATGGGTTCCCCATGGAGGAATTCGTCCGCCGTGGGCTCGGCCCGGTCATCATGAAGGACGAAATTGAATGCCTGCGCGAGGTGCGGCTGCTCGAGAAGGTCGAGGTCAGCCTGGCCCTGGCTGGCCTCTCCGAGGATGGCAGCCGCTTCCTCCTGCGCAATGAATTCCACACCAGCGACGGCCGGCTGGCCGCGAAAGTAACCAGCCTCGGCGGCTGGCTCGACCGAGCGCGCCGCAAGCTCGTCCTCCCGCCGGATGCTCTGCTAGAATCCATGCGGCGGCTCTCAAAGACCGACGACTCCGCGGCCCTGCCTTCAAGCATTCGCGAAGCTGGCGCCTAATACATCGCCACCGGCCGCATCCAAGCGAGGTTCCTCATGATCCCCAAGTCTATCCTCCTCCTTGCCGCCTTCCTGGCCTCCTGCAGCTCGTTGTGGAATGTGGCCAACAGGGATCTGCTCCGCAGCGGCATGGTCGAGGTGCTAAGCCCGATCAGCGTCGCCTCCGAGGATCTTGATTGCCAGATGATCGGCAGCACGCGCTCGGGTTATTGCCTGCTCGAGACCACCCCGGAAATGGTCATGACCATGGCCACATCGCTCGCGCTGGATTACCGGGTGGCGAACCCCGATGACCCCCACACTCTTCCGCCGATTGTCGGCGAAGGAAACTTGGGCTGCCTATCGCCCGAGGTGTTTGGCGAGGTGCGCGGCCTGCCGGCCTACTGGGTCGCCGGCCGGCCGGAGCAGTTGCAGATTTCTGGCGGCGGGCAATTCGAGTACATGCTGCTCCTTTTCAACCCGGGCACGGGCCACAGCTGCATCCAGGTCTCGTACGCGTACGGATAGATCGGGTTCGGCCCATCGTGGATCGGTTGGAGGGAGATGGAGGTGATCGCGGAGTGAAGACGTGCAGACTGGCGCGGCTCAATCCAAGCCGCGCACGCCCGGGTGCAAGTAGCCGAGCAGCGCCAGCGCCACCGTCGCGCTGCCGCCGATCACGAACACCATTGCCGGGCCGATGCGGTCGGTGAGCACGCCGGCCAGGGCAAACCCGACCGGCATCAGCACGACCGACCCCAGCGCGTCGATCGAGGAGACACGCCCGAGCTTCTCCTGAGGCACGATCTCCTGCAGCGTGTTAGCCCAGACCAGCGAGATCGCCGAGAACGACACCCCATAGATGAGTGCCACGCCCAGCAACACCCCGAGATTCGGCGCCAGCCCATAGAGCACGACCGTCAGCCCGCCCAGTGCCGCCGCGCCGTACATCAAACGGCCGCGCCGGCGCAGCCGTTTCACGCGGCCCAGCACAACGGCACCCGTGATCGAGCCAATCGAGAAGACCGAGGCCACCAGCCCCAGCGCTTCAACGTTCAGCCCGAGATGATCGTGAATGAGGAACGGCAGCGCGATGTTGCGCGGCCCGGCTTCTGTTACGTTGATGAAGGCGAATACCAGGATCGATACCCACAGCCAGGGAGCGGCGACCACGGTGCGCAGCCCATCGCGCATATCTGAAACTGGCGAGCTCCGCTTCTCGGCGGGCGCGGTGGTGAGGCGAATGAACCGCAGGGGAATAAGACAGGCGGCGGAGATCAGGAACGACAGGCTGTCGAGCCCGAAGGCGAGCGAGGTGCCGCCCGCGGCGATGATGATCGCGCCCAGCGCGGGCCCGAATACGCCCGAGAGCTGCCACGAGAGGCTCGAGAGTGAGTTGGCGCTCGGCCGGTCTTCAAGAGGCACTACTTGCGGGATCGAAGCATTGTAGGCTGGCGCGAAGAACGCCTCCGCCAACCCGAAGACGACGCTCGCCGCGTAAATGTGCCACAGCTCGAGCCGGTCGGTGACCGCCAGCGCAGTCACCAGCCCGACCACGACCGTGTTAACCAGGTCGGAGGTCAGCATGATGCGGAAGCGCGGCAGCCGGTCGACGACCACGCCGCCCACGAGCAGGAAGAGCAGCATCGGCACGAGCGAGAAGACCGCCAGCAGGCCCAGGGCGGCCGCGGAGCCCGTCTTCTCGAGAATCCACCACGAGAGGGCGATGCGGTACAGGCTGTCGCCGAGGCGCGAGATGGTCTGGCCGGCCCATAAGAGGGCAAACGAACGAATTCGCAGAGCGCGCAAGAAGCTCATGGGGGCGGATTGTATCGTGAGTGAGGCCAGGCCTTGGCGCGCGCGGAATGGCGTGGCGACCTGCACGGACCTTGCCTCTGGTTTTCCTCCTCCCGCCGAGGAACGCCCTCGCGTTCACGCGCTTCCGCCCTCGCCGGTCCGAGCTCAGCGGCCGAGAGCCGGAGTTCGCACTCCGGCAAACGAAATCGAGGCGAGCCTTGGCGCATGACTTGTGCTAGAGTGAAAGTTGGGCAAGGCCCCATGGAAGTTGGCGCTCAAACCCAGTTGCACAACCCGGTGCGGCGCGCGCCTCTTCAGCCAATGGCAGACCAACCGGCCTGACCGCCTGACATTGGCCGCAGGAGGAGGAGACCTCCCATGTCGAACATCCACGGCTTCGAACTTGTTCGAACATCACTCCTTCCCGAGCTCTCCTTGGAGGCGCGCCTCTATCGCCATGTGCGGACCGGCGCCCAACTGCTGGCCCTGCTCAACCAGGACGAGAACAAAACCTTTGCCGCCGCCTTTCGCACACTCCCACACGACAGCACGGGCGTCGCTCACATCCTGGAGCACTGTGTTCTCGGCGGGTCGCGCAAGTACCCGGTCAAAGCGCCCTTCCTTGAGTTGATCAAGGGCTCCATGGCCACTTTCATCAACGCCATGACCTATCCGGACTTCACCATCTATCCAGTGGCCAGCACGCACCTCGAGGATTTCTGCAATTTGATGGAGGTATACCTGGATGCGGTTTTCCATCCGACGATCGCGCGGCACACCTTCGAACAGGAGGGCTGGCACTTCGAGGCGCAGGACCCCGCAGCACCCTTCCTCTTCCGAGGCATCGTCTTCAATGAGATGAAGGGGGCCTATTCCAACGCCGATGAGCTCGTCTACACCCACGTGCAGATGGCGTTGCTGCCGGAGACGGCCTACGGGGTGGATTCCGGCGGCGACCCGCGCCACATCCCCGATCTCACCTACGACGCGCTGAGAACGTTCTATGCCGTTCACTACCATCCCTCCAATGCACGCTTGCTGCTCAGCGGCGCCTTGCCGCTCGAGGACTGCCTGCGTCGCATCGACGAAGTTCTGCGCGAATTCGAGCCCGCGCCGACCAGCCCCACGGCGGCGTTGCAGTCGCGCTTCCCTTCGCCGCGCAGGCTGGAGATCCCCTACCCGGCCGGCGAGCCCGGCGCAGGCGGCCAAGCCTATGCCGTCGTCGGTTGGGCGCTCGCCGAGAACGACGACCCCCTGTTGACCTTAGCCTTGCGCGTCCTCAGTCATGCCCTCGTCGGCTCCCCAGCCTCCGCGCTGCACAAGGCGCTCATTTCGTCGGGGCTGGGTGAAGGGCTGCTCAGCACCCCGGATTGGATCAATCCCCGCCAAATACTGTTCTTCGCTGGCCTGAAGGGAGTCGAAGTCGGAGAGGCAGATAGGGTCGAGCCGCTCGTGCTCGAAACGCTGGCCTCTATCGCGCGCGATGGGCTGGGTGCGGCGGCGGTCGAAGCCGCACTCAACACGGTCGAGTTTAGATTGCGCGAGAACAACGCGGAGCAAGGGCAGCGCGGGATTGAGCTGATGATCCGCGCTTTGACCACCTGGCTGCACGACCGCGAGCCTCTCGATTCGCTCGCTTTTGAAACCCCGCTGAGCCGCTTGAAGGAAAGCGTGGCACGCGATCCTCAGTACTTTGAGAAGCTGATCCACACCTACCTGCTTGACAACCCGCACCGCGTAACCGTGCGGATGAAGCCCGACCCCGGGTTGCAGGCCAGGCAGGAGGCGGAGGAGCGGGAGCGTCTGGTGAGCGCACAATCGGCCATGAGTGCGGATCGGGTGCAGGCTCTCATTCGCAATACCCAATCCCTGAAACGCTTGCAGGCAACGCCCGACCCGCCGGAGAAGCTCGCCACGCTGCCGATGCTCAAGCGGTCCCAGCTCGAGCGTGCCAATCGGCTCATCCCGGCAGAACGTGCCGAAGTGGAACGCACACGCATCGTGTACCACCCGCTTCCCACCCAGGGCATCCTCTACCTCGAC
>Ga0315274_10004499_pt1 | contig 20502 bp, 25 predicted proteins | sample YL17G02_20_MG_FD_203700 | JGI IMG/M metagenome (GOLD analysis project Ga0315274, IMG submission 203700) | Sediment microbial communities from Yellowstone Lake, YNP, Wyoming, USA - YL17G02_20 | ecosystem: Environmental > Aquatic > Freshwater > Lake > Sediment | place: USA: Wyoming | collected...
TGTGCCTGATCATAAATTACTTCTTCAACAACTTTTACTTCATTTTCAATAGAATCTGTTTTTTCTTTAACTGTTTTAAGTTCTGATTCAAGTGCTTTTACTTTAGTTTCTGCGTTTTCAAATGTTTCATTAACTGCATCAGCTAAATCTACTAAGTCTGTTTCATTAATCTCTGTTTTAGATCTTAAAATTCTAATCTGGCGTCTTACAAGATTTTCCTGCGGAGGAATTGTGTCTCCTGCATGTATTTCATCAGTTCCTTGGTTTTCATCTGACATTTGTTATCACCTTTTGATAGTAAATATTATAAGGGACTAATATTGATTAACCCTACATAACTTATAAACCTTTCTATTATAACTACTCTCCAGTTGTTCTTTTTTGTTCTGAATCTGCTGTAACTGGTTTTTCTTCAATTTTCGAGCATTCAAACAAACTAATGAACAAGGACCTTTTGTAGGCATTAGAGGGCACAATAAAAAGACAGCTACTTATCCCCCCATCTTCCTCTGAAAAAGCACATACATTCTGGAAAATTGAGTTTTTAGACTTGCTTTTTTCCTCATATCTTATCTGCGCTATGTAAATAGAACCAACTTTTGGATGTTCTAACTTAAAGCTAATTCTGTATTTGTCTAGTGGTTTAAAATCATCCTCTACCTTTTTTCCCAATCTATCAGTAATCATGTAGCCGTCTTCTCCCTTAAAAACGATTTTCTTCATGTAAGAAGAACCGTTTAAAAGCGCTTCAATACTGTTTAATCTTGCTTCTAATGATATGCTTTTAGAAAGGTCTTCGCTAAGCATTTCCTTTAACTTGCTTTGTTCAGCTAAAAGACCATCAATCTGCTGTGTATAAACAACTGCCTGTTCTTCCAGCCCTTTCCTGGTAGCAGTTATCTTCAGATTTTCTGTTTCAAGAAGTTTATATCTTTCTTCAATTGCTGTTTTCTCACTAACTAATTTTATTTTCTCATCTTCAATCTTTTTATACTGTTCATCGCTAGTATGCCATTCTACACCGCTTTTGTTTTCATCTAGTTTTTTGCTCAATATTTCAAGCAGTCTGTCTTTTTCAGCAAGTTCTTCAATAAGTTTAGATTTTGGTTGGCTTTGTCTTGCTCTAATCATCTGGAGTTCTGTCTGATCTACTTTAGTTTCTGCTTCTGTCTTTTTGCATTTTTCTTCTATAGTCAAATTATCAGATCCAGGTGTAGATGTACTATTGTTGCCACTCATAATATCACGAATAACTAATTGTCTGTAGAATATATAAACCTTTCTTATGACACCACTTAATAGAAGTGAAGATATCGCTAGCAAATGATTTAAAGCAACATTTGATTTGAAAAGACATGAAACTGCCAAAATTCAAGCTTAAGATGATTGTGCCATTGTTTATAGCAGTAATATTCATATCTTCTATATTTGTTGTGTTCTCAAGCGGAGGGCTCCAGGCGCACAAAGCAAGGCTTATTGTTGATTTCGGACAGCCTGGTTTGTTATTTGACAGAGAGGTTGCACTCGGAGCCAATACAACAGCAATTCAACTTTTGTCTAACTATGCACAAAGCATTGAACTAAAAGATACGCAGATTTACTGTATTATTGACTACTGCAATACAAATTTAACAAAATGGTACTTCAGCACTGTTAATGAGATGGGCATGGAAGCTGACCCAGGAATTTCTCCTGATAGCTACATTGTCAAAGACAAAGACGTAATCCTTTTCAGATATGAAGTTATAAGAAACCAGACAACAAACACAACAGCTTAACTATTCTGCTTTTTTCTTCTTTTTGCCCTTTTTGCCTTTTAATGGCTCAACTATAATTTCAATACCACATTTTTGACAATTGAATGTAATTGGTTTTTGGAATTCTTGAGTTATTTCGCCATGGTGTTTGCATGCGCCACAGTCATAAACCACATTAACAAATTTCTGACCAACAGGCACCCATGCAACAGTTTTAGTACCATCGCTAAGAACTCTCCTTGTAAAAAATGAACATTCATCCATTGATTTTGGCTCTTTCATAAGAGAATTCTCAGAATTTGGTGTTTTTATTCTTTACTTTTTTCGTAAAACACCTTTGCTGCAACAAAACCTACAGCACCTATGACAACAAGTGCCATTGCTACATATGCAAGAGCAGGAATTGTTGACTCAAAGTTTGGTGTTTTATAACCTTTAGAAAAATCACCATTAATTGCTGCATTCATTTCTGTAGACATCCTGTCTGCCTGTATTACCTTGTCCTGGTAAATTATGTCAAACATCCAGAAAACGCCTGCTATCATAAGGAATGCAAAAAATCCGAATGCTGCATACCATCTTAAGCTATGTTCTTCAATTTTTTTTATTTGTTTCTGTTTTCGTTTCATGTTTTCAAAGAACTTTCTCTTTTTCTAAAAGAGAAAGATTAAAAGGGGAATCTGTAGCTACCCTGAATTTCATCGGCTCGCGCCTCAATGGGTGTCACACTTCGTCATCTTCCCTCTAAAGACTAGTCATCTTATTTTAAAAAATCTTTGGTTTTAGGAAATTACCTCTTTCTTTTTCTTCTGCTCTGACGAGCCTGTGTCTGTTTTCGTTCATAAAGAGTCTGTGCTTCTTCTGTTTGTGTTATCTTCATGTCCCTGTTTATTTCCATACCCTGCATCTGTGTAAGACGCATCTTCATAGTTTCAGAACGAACTAACATGTTAACAGAACCAATCGCGTTATTTATGTTCTTAGATGCTGCATTTAGTCTTCCAGTCTTAAGTGCAACTTTACAAAAAGTAAGATTTCTTATTGCAGCATTAACAAGTTTCATTTCGCCTTTAGTTAGCTTTGCTTTTTGCTCTTCCTGTTTTTCAACAGCAGTCTCTTCACGGTCTTCCTGATCTACTTCACGGCCCATTTGTTCTGCAAGACGCCCAGACTGTGATTCTGACTGTTTTAACTGTTGTGTTTCTCTTGAAACAGCTGCGCCACCCCTTCCTTTACCTAATTGTGCTCCTTTTGGCACTTTACCAAATTTTTGTAATCTTGGTGCTGCCATGGTTTACTCCTTCATTTTCATTGCCGTTTTTATACGGTTTTTTAATTTTCTTACGACTTTTTTTTGTCTTTTTATCCCTTTTTTTATTTTTTTAACTCTGTTACGTACTTTTTGTCGTAATGTCTCTTCATTTTTTTCGGTAATAAGTAAATTATTTAGCATCTTTTTTGAATTATCGACATATGTTGTTAAATTAGCTGCATATGCACGGGCAGCATATGGATTTGTTCTTGCATACTGTTGTGCACTAGCAACACCGCTACGGATACCTTGAAGGTACTGGTACAATTGTTTTTCGTACATGGTCTCTGCTTTTTCGATCTGCATTTCAGATTGTTCTCCTCTGAACTCATCTTTTAGATCTCTTTCTTCTTCCTTTTCCATGCGCATCATTTGTTTCTCGTCAGAATCTTCTCCTTGTTCTACCCTAAATGCATTCCTAGCTCCTTTTAAACCAAGAAATATGACTACACCTACAACACCAATTATACCTATTATTATAATTTCAGGACTCATAGGGAGAGTAACCATGTACTAATAATTGCTTTCATCAAATAAAAAGCTTACCTTTGCGAAACATTAAAAAATCTCTGTTCTGTTGAAATTGATATGACACTAAAAATTTTCAATACAATGAGCAGGAAAAAAGAGGCTTTTAAGCCCTTTGAGAAAACTGAAGTAAAACTTTACACATGCGGGCCAACTGTTTACAATTATGCACACCTTGGGAATTTCAGGGCATATGTATGCGGAGATATTCTCAGGCGTTACCTTGAGTTTTCTGGTTACAAAGTAAAGCATGTGATGAATCTCACAGATGTTGATGACAAGACAATAAGAGATTCGCAAAAAGCAGATATGAGCTTAAAGGAGTTTACAGATATTTACACAAAGGCATTTTTTGATGACCTTAAAACCCTGAATATTGAACCTGCACATTTTTTTCCAAAAGCAACTGAACACATAAAAGAGATGGTTGGACTTATCAAAAAGCTTGCTGACAAAGGTTATGCTTACAAAGGTGAAGATGGGTCAATATATTTTGATATTTCAAAATTCAAGAACTATGGCAAGCTTGCTGGGATAAAAGTAAAAGAACTGAAAGCTGGGGCGCGGGTAAAGCAAGATAGCTATACAAAAGAAGAAGCAAATGACTTTGTGCTCTGGAAAGCATGGGATGAAGGAGACGGCAATGTGTTCTGGGAAACTGAGATTGGCAAAGGCAGGCCTGGATGGCACATTGAATGTTCAGCAATGTCAATGAAATATCTTGGAGAAACAATCGATATACATGCTGGTGGAGCTGACCTGATATTTCCGCATCATCAGAATGAAATTGCACAAAGCGAAGCTGCGACTGGGCAGCAATTTGTACACTATTGGTTCCATAATGAATGGCTTCTTGTGAATGGACAAAAGATGTCAAAATCTCTTGGAAATTTCTTTACGCTCAGAGATCTGATAAGCAAAGGGTACAAACCAAAAGCAATAAGATATCTTCTTATGAGCGCGCACTACAAAACACAATTAAACTTCACAGAAGAAGAACTAAAGAATGCTGAAACAACAGTTGACAGGATGCTTGGTTTCATGGAAAAAATAAATGAGATGGGTGAAACAAATCTTGTATTTAATGAAAAACTGCATAATGAAACAACACTTGCAAGGGAAAAATTCATCAAATGGATGGATGATGACTTAAACACACCACAAGCACTTGCAGAAGTATTCGAGTATATGGGTATTGTAAACAAGGCAATTTCTGAAAATAGTTTAAACAGAAAAAACATTGATGAAGCTCGTAGTACAATGATTGGATTTGACAAGGTCCTTGGTTTACTTTCTGCTGAAAAAGAAGATATTCCAATAGCAGTCTTAAAACTTCTTGAACAACGTGAAAAAGCAAGGCTTGCAAAGGACTTCAAAAAGTCAGATAAGATCAGGGCAGAAATAAGAAAGCTTGACTACGAAGTCCAGGATACTCCTGAAGGGCAAAAAATAAGGAAAAAGCTTTAAACTAAAGTTCTTTAATATTTTTTAAGCAGGGTTGGCAGATCAGCTATAAGCATTACTTTAACTGGTGATGCTGGCGAAGCATTCGGCTGCAAATGCAACCCAGACGAAAGCCTGGGCGGATGGTAGTAGTGCCCGAAGGAGGGGAGTGCAACTCTCCCACCCTGCTTAATCTTTCTTCCCTAATCTTTGTAGAAGAGTTTGGAATATGATACCCAAATCTTTTCCAGAACAAGTACTTGACTAAATTTTTTCTACTGCTGCTACCGACCTTGGACATCCATCTATCAACCATATCCGGACCGCTTATGTATATTATGAAAGACGTGCCATCTCGTCTTATTCTTGCTTCGAAAGACATCGAATTCATTATTTCTAAAACCTGGTAAGCTAATGTTTTACTTGAAGTTTTAATATCAAGTCTTGGATAAGTAGGATAACCATACTTATACTTCGAATAACTAAAGTACAAACACCCATCAGCATCAAAAAGACCTCTTAAAAGGAAATTTATATTTTTTGAAGTTATAATTTGTTCTGGTATTTTTGCTGTGTAAACTTTACTTCCACGTGTCAAACCAATGGTATCAGTTAAATAAGAGATTAATTTCTTATTGTGCATCTGTAGTATGCCAGCCTTATACCCATTCTTATAAGAAGTCCTTAAGTAGTATCTAGGGGTTAAATTAAAGTTATTTTTAACAAGATCATAGATATAACTGCCTAAGTATTCTTTATCCTCATCAGCATCACCATAAAAGTACAGACTATGCTGGTGTTTCGGCATGTAACCATCCCCAAGAATCAGTCCAATGAGCTCCATTATTTGATTTTTAAGCTTCATATAAGAACAAACTAAAAAATATGATATATACTTACCGGGGTCTTGTCCACTCTGTCCAGTAATCTTTTAAAATAGAGAATATGTAAAATATTTATGAAAGAAATTTTTGTATTCAAGCCTTGCAGGACTGGTGCTGCGTTTCAGGGAGATTTGAAGAAAAACCTGAAATTAGATTTAACTAAATGTGAAAAAGTTCTGAAGGGTGCTGGCTATGAAATAGTTCTGAATACTGCTAATGTTCTTATCATAAAATCAAAGTACAATATAAGCGTGTTTCCTACTGGCAGAGTACTTGTAAAAGATATAACTGATGAAAAAGAAGCATGTGCTGCTGTTGAGAAAGTTTACAAGGTTCTCGGGTTGGTCTAACCGTTTGTTCTTATGAAGTCCTTAAGCTTTTCTGCAGAAACTTCGCCGCAAATTGTCTTCCCTGTTTTAAATGCATAAAATGCAGGCACTCCCAACATTCCGCAATCGCGCTGTATATCATCAGCATGCATAAGCATTGTTTTCTGGTTGGTTTCATTGTGCCAGACTTCAAGCTTCTGGAAAGTTACCCCTGTCTCATTTTCTATCTGTGCGACAACAGGCACCATCAGTTTACAGTGCGGGCATTCCTCACCATAAAATTCTACAAAATCTCCTGTAATAACACAAACATTTCCTGAAACATTTGTATTGTTACCGAACATTGGAGTAAATATGCAATTCTCAGGGTGCTGTGGGTCGCATGAGCCTGTTGTTGCTAAGTTATAGATACTATATGCTGAGTACCCCATGCTTAGGAATAATGTGATTGTAAAAAACCATGAAATTGCTTCAAAATGTTTGTGGGTAAATCTTGCAAGTCTTGGAAAGCGCATCAGCTTTGCTATTACTTTTGAACGCATCTTCTGGTCAAAACCTGTCTGGCATGGTCTTAATGTCAGACGTCGAAAAACGCAATCAAAAGCTTCAATTGCGAGCTGGCGATAGCCGACACTAAATAAACCAAGTATCCCAAAAACAATCAGCGCAATAATGCATATCATAAAGAATCACAAAAAAAGAAAGTATAAAAAAGTATCTTAAGCTGCAGAATCAGCTGCAGCCGCCTGTTGCTGCTGCTGCAGTACTATTAAGTGTCTGGCTACATCCTGCTGGTTTGTCAGTAAGCGAGTTGCAGATTGCTGTCTTATAGCCGTCTGGTGTCCTTGCTGCATTTACCTGTTCACCAGCGATTATCAAAGTTGGTGAACCACTGACTCCATACTGTTCTGAAAGTGCTGCTTCTGCTGTCATCAATGCAATACCTTCATCTGTTGCACAAGTTTCTATTTTTGTTGTATCAACACTTGCTGAGGATGCTGCAGTTTTCCAGCATGTTTCTATGTTTGATAGGCTGCACTGACCATTTACATTGTCTACATAACTCCAGAATGTCTTTTGATCATAGTATTTCCAGATGCATGCCTGTCTCATATCCTCTTTTGCTTCAACTGCGCCATGAAGAGATTGTACTTCTCCATTAGCTACATTTACTATAAAGTGTGGTGCAATTGATACTGAGTCACCAAGCATGTCAACAACTGGTTTCATTGCTTGTTCTGCTTGAACACCGTATGGACAAAAGCTCATGACAAAAAGCATTGCATCTTCAGTCCCGCTAGTATGCACTGGCTTAGCTGCAAAAGCCGTCATTCTTACTATGTTCCCTATTCCTATAACTATCAATGCTATTAATACAATATTAACAACGAATTTTATGTTAAGTTTCATTATTTCACCCCGTAGTCCCATTAACTATTTCGCCAGTGGCAAGATCCTTGTATGTTGCCCCACCTATTGCACTCATATCCCTGAATACAAACCATCCGTCTGTTTCATTTGTGCCAACTGTCGGCCATACTTGCATTAACCCATTATAATATTTTCCATCAGGAGACACAATGAATGTCGGCACTTTGGTAATGTTGTATTTTGAAACAAGCGCTTTTCCCTGTGTTGAGTTTATATCATACGTGTTCTCAGTATCAAAGGTTAATCTAAAGCTGTTTATGAGTATGTCACGGTGCATTGAAACATTGTAGCATGCTGTGCATGACCCGTCAACAAGATATGTCACATTTACTATTCCTTGCACTTTTCCTGTTGATATGTTTTTGAATGGTGGTGTTGTCTCTGTCAGTACGTAAGCCCCGTCTGAAGCTATTGTCCCAAGATTTTTCCAGCTGCTGTTAATTATGCTGTATACACCCAAATCATCTGAAAAAATGATTACTGGGAGCTTTGTTATATTGTATTTTGAAACAAGAGTTTTTGCTTCTTTTGCTGAATAATCTAAAGTAGTGTTTTCGCTAAAAACAATACCAGCTGTGCCAAATGATGTTATCATATCATCAACTTTTGAACAATCAGCGCATGTTGAATCAGTTATTGCTGTAAACGTAACTAAACCAATCACTTTTGATGTTGTGATATCAAAATAAGGTGGCGGGACCTCACTTACTATAACTGCATCATTTTTCACTTCGCCAATTTGCTGCCAAACAGCAGACAATCTTGAATCATTTATCTGTCCTGTTATTACTACAGTTGGAATCTTCTGAATGTCATATTTTGAAATAAGTGCTTCTGCTTCAGAAGATGAGATGTCAATAGATTTTTCAGCTGTAACATTTACTCCATCTAATTGGCTGATCCCAGATGAAAATGTACTTATATCAAAGCAAAGAGTGCAGCTTTCTTTTGTTATTGTAATTAATTGCAGTGTAGCTGGAGGCTGTGCCTGTTGCTGCTGTGAGCTGCTTGAAGGATTAAACATGCCGCTTAAATAACCATTAGCACCAAGAACTACAATTAAAAGTACTGCCAGTGCAATCATTACATTTGTTGATGTAAAGTCAAACATTTTATGATGTGTCTTGTGATGTTCTTTATGTTCAACATGATGTTCATGGTGTTCATGATGCTCTTTTTCATGCGTCTCATGATGTTCTTTAGCATGCTCTGCATGCTCATGTGTATGATGTTCACTAGAATGTGAATCCTCATGTTTTGGTTCGTCTGCCATTTTACACCCCTCTATATTGATATTATAACACCCTAATTTTGCGTTTAAATACTTTATTGTAAAAGTTTATAACACCCCGGTGTTTATCCCAATTTTATGAGAAAAGAAATTGCTTTTATTATTATTGGATTAAGCTTTGCTGTTGCACTTTCAATTTTAAGTACACAATTCAGCATAAGCTGCCCAGATACTGGAACAAGAGTCATATGGACAATAAATTTTGTTTTCATAATTCTCATGCTGATTGTTTTCTCATACGGTGCGCACTTATTTCTGCACAATAAAAGAAAAATTAAAAGAGCAAAGAAACATCATTAAGTTATGCAAGATGTTGTTATAGTAAGGCACGGGGAAATAGGGATTAAGTCAAGAACTGTGCGAAACAGATTTGAAAAGGTGCTTATTGACAATATTTCTGTATGCTTGAAAAACAACAAGGTGTCATACGACAAAATAACAAGAAGCAACAGTAGGGTGTACATATTTGCGAAACCTACAAAAAAAATGCTGGATTCTTTAAAAAGAGTTTTTGGCATTGTGTCATTCTCTCCAGCAAAAATTATTAAAACAGAAATTAAATCTATAGAAAAAGAAGCCCTGACTTGTTATAAAAGCAAAGGACGGAAGAAAAGTTTCAGGATAACTGCAAGAAGGCAAACAAAGGAATTCGAGTTCAATTCAAGACAAATATGCGAAATTGTCGGGGAATATGTCCAAAAAGCCACTGGTGCAAAGGTTAATCTCTCAAAACCAGAAATCAATGTGAGCATTGAAGTAAATGGCAAAAATACATTTGTATTGTCTGAACACTTAAGGGGTCAATGTGGTTTGCCGATTGGCACACAAGAAAAAGTATTATGTGTTATTTCTGACAATGATTCAATCATTGCTGCACTTGAGGCGCTTAAGAGGGGGTGTACTGCTTATCTATTCTTTGAGAATAAGACAATAGCAAAGAGATGCAAGCATGTTATGGATAGATACTATTATCATAGAACACCTCTAAGTTTCTCATTTGAAGAACCTGCAGCAAAGGATATTGGTGCTTATGCTATTGTTTATGGTACACATGATTTAAATGTAATAAACTCAAAACAAAAGGATGATGTTTTGCTCCTTTTCCCGCTTCTCGGATATAGCAAAAATGAATTAAAACAAAAAATAGCAGATTTAAAATAATTGAACCTACTATTAACAAATATGAAAAACAACAGTGGACAGCTTAAACCTGGGTTTGGTGTTACATTTGTACTTGTATTCATCATATTTTCCATTTTTTTCTATCTTATCATGGTATACCCTTCAGAACGTGTAAAAGTCATAGAAGGAGATGAAATTGCAAACACAATATCAATAAGAAACTTTGCGTTTTCACCTGCTGAACTTGAAGTAAGCGCTGGAACAACAGTAATATGGGTGAACCATGACAATACTGTCCACTCAATCTCTGGTGGAAAATTCAACAGCGGGGAAATTCCAGCAGGCGGAGGATACTCCTATAAATTTGATAGCCCTGGAGTATACGATTACTCATGCGCACTACATCCTTACATGAAAGGTCGCATAGTGGTTAAGTAGATTCTTTAGTAAAGCGTTAAAAGATTACATATTTGCCTTAAAAGCGCCGACCATTGTTAGCACGCCAGAACTAATGTAGATTGCGAAGTCTATTATTGGGGTATATGTTGGGATAGAAAAGCCTATTGCGCCGTACTGCGCCATCCATGGTATCATTGTTACAAGGATTATTACAAGCCCAAATATTGTGCTTAATATTTTTAAGAGGATATTTTCTTCCTTTATGCCTTCTGTAAACAAGACTTGGCCTACTATCATCACAGTAAATATTGTTGCGAACTTAAACAAACTGTTTGTATATATATCAAGTTCTACTATCTTAAACAGGCTCAAAAGAGGTATTATCCCAAATATGAATATCATGATTCCATAAATTATCCGCTGCGGTTTAAGAGGTATAGCTCCTATTAACACCAAACCTACCAGAAATACTACTGCTATCACATCATTAAACAACACCATAACTCAGAATAGCGCTTGGACATATTTAAAGTATTATATCTCTACATAAAATGCATGATAATTGTTAAGTAAACGCTTAGTAAAGCGTTGCACTGTTTAATGGAAAACCTGTACATCCGCGTATGTCCTGTGTGCCTAGTACGAATTGTGTTATACGATTAAGTCCGATTCCACAGCCTGCATGTGGTACACTTCCATTCTCACGAAGACAGTCCAGATACCACTTGAAGTCTTCAATGCTTCCTCCTAGTTTCTTTAACTGCTGCAGCATAGCTGAAGACTCAAGTTTCTCATACAATATTTCGTACTCGTGTTCACGTTCAGCTGCGCCAACTGCTTCTCCACTGTATGGCAGTATGAAATCTGTACTGTTTACAATTTTCGAATCCTGTGCATTAGTGCGCATATTGAAAAATTTTATTGCTCTTGGGTAATGTGTTATGAAAAAGGGCTTGTTTCCATACAGCTCGCATAATGTTTTTTCATGAATAGCTTTTAGGTCATCTCCCCATTTTACATCCCAGCCGTGTGAGTTGATGTCTTTTACTGCCTGTGTATATGTTACTCTCTTGAACGGCGACTTAATCGACTTGAGCCTTGAAATGTCTGTGCCAAGAGTGCTTAGCGCTTGTTCGCGTTTCAGCGCATTTGTTAACATTGACATGAACACTCCTTCAATGTGTTTTATCAGCTGGTCAAGATTACACTGCAGTTCCATTTCCAAAAGCGGAAACTCTGTAAGATGTCTGTTATCAGCTTCAGCTTCTGCCCTGAATGACGGCCCAATGCAAAATACTCTGTCTAGTTTAGGCACAAGCGATTCAAGGTAAAGCTGCCCTGTTTGAGCCAACCAGCCACGTTTTCCAAAATAATCAACTCCAAACAGTGTGTTGACATTCTCGCATGCTCCTGTTGCAGCAGTTATATGTGGCACAACAACTTCAGTAAAATTATTCTGCTTGAAATACTGCCTCGCGCCTTCAATAAGAGCTGCTTCTATTTTTACAACAGAACCAAGCTCTTCAGCTCTAAAGAGCTCATGCCTGTTTATTGTCTGAGCTAAATCTTGCATACAAATCCCCCCAGAATGAGTCTGTCTAAACATGTTAAGAAATCGTTTTTAGTCTTTAGTGCAGTGCTCATCCTAAAAAGATACTAACGCAGAAGGCTTTTAATTGAATTTCTATGTTTTAACATATAGTTTACAACAGAAAATTTTATTAATGCATAAATTGTTTTAGTTTAAATTGTTCGCTTCCTATTTTTACATAAAGCTTATATGAATATAGAATTTTCATGTTAATATGACATTTAATGTTGAAGGCATAAGAAAGGAGTTCCCTTTTCTTAAGAGGACAATAAATGGAAAACCAATTATTTATTTCGACAATGCAGCTACATCGCAAAAGCCTCAATGCATGATTGATGCACTAACAAGATATTATTCTGAACATAATGCAAACATACATCGAGGAGTTCACAAATTATCGCAGGAAGCAAGCGAAATGTATGAAAAAGCGCATGACAAAGCTGCAAGATTCATTAATGCACGCGGTAGAGAAGAAATTATCTTCACAAAAAATACAACAGAATCAATCAACCTCGTTTCTCACTCGCTTGGATTTAAACCAGGCGATGAAATCATATCAACTGAAATGGAGCACCATTCGAACATTGTTCCATGGCTGATGCAAAAAGAGTGTGGTGTAAAGGTCAAGTATATACCTGTAACTGAAGATGGAGAACTTGACATAACTCAGCTTGAAAAGATGATAACACCTAAAACAAGGCTAATCACCTGCACGCATGTGAGCAATTTCCTTGGCACAATAAACCCTGTGGAAAAAATAGCGAAGATAGCCTGGAAGAACAAGATATTCTTTATGGTAGATGGTGCGCAATCAGCACCACATATGCCAGTTGATGTGAAAAAGATAGGCTGCGACTTTTTCGTGTTTTCTTCGCATAAGATGTGCGGACCAACTGGAATCGGCGTACTTTATGGAAGAAAGGAGCTACTTGAGAAGATGAAACCTTTCCTCGGCGGAGGAGACATGATACTTGAAGTGTCATATGACAAGTTCAAGCCAAATATCCTGCCATGGAAGTTTGAAGCAGGGACAGCAAACATTGCTGATGGTTATGCATTTGGTGTTGCTCTTGATTTTTTAAGCCGGCTTGGCATGGACAATGTACACAAGCATGAACAAGAACTTTTAAGTTACGCTCTTGAAAGGATGAAAGAAATCCCGAAAATAAAGATTTACGGGCCTGAAGATGCAAAGAAGCGCGGAGGACTGATTTCCTTCAATATATCTGACATAAACCCGCATGATGTTGCTGCAATACTTGATGAACGTGCGAACGTGATGATAAGAAGCGGACACCATTGTGTGATGCCAATGCACAAGAAGTTAGGTATTGGCGGTTCAGCAAGAGCATCATTTTATCTTTACAATACAACCAAAGAAATTGATGTGTTCATTGAGCTTCTCAAAGAAATATCAAAAACATTGGGTTAACCATATGAAAACCATGAAATATGACCCTGAGCAGTTATGCTATTGGCTAGAAGCACCTGGAATTTTTGAAGATGTTAAATGCTCGAAAACACTTGGCGCTGCCAGATTTAAGTACAAGAATTTAGAAGTTTTTGTTTCTGCTTCAGGGAAAGTAACCATAAGGGGTTCTGGACAAAGCAAGAACCTCTTTGAACTTTTGACAAGATGTCTTTGGCCAGCAAAATACTGTATGTGCAGCTTACCTGCAATAGACTGTTGTCGCGGCGTTTGCAATTATTGTGGTGATCATGTTTGCGATGCAATTGGTGGAGAAAGTGGTATTGATAAGGAACATGATTTTGGACGGAACATAGTCAAACGATCTGAAAAATTAAAATCTGTCCTTGAAAAAACAAGCATGCTTATTGACAGGTTCAAGGAAATTGTTGATGCTGTTTCTGAAGGTTCACAACTTGAAAACAAGAACTTTGAAGAACAATACTGTGAAATAAATAAAAATATTTCTGCTCATCTAATGTCAGCAAAAAGGGATGAAGATGCGGCACTTGGTATTTTTATTGCAGGTGTTGCTGCAAATGTAAAGGACTCAATTTCTAAGGTTTTGGCACTCAGCAAAATTGGGCTTACACAAAATGATGTTGGGGCATTAACTGAAGCGAGGAATATTGTTGTTGGCGGTTTTAATGCGCTTATTACTTTAAATTCAGTCGGAGCAATGAACATTGTTCGCAGTTACAGTAATTTTACTGGCAATTATAACGATACTAGAAAGGAGATATTGGACATAGCTAAAAATGGTTCTGAGATAGCAAAACTGCTTAACAGACCTGTACCAAAGTGATGAATTGCAATGACTGTGCTATAAACTTAAATTTTTTGTTGATGAAAATCTGACATCAATAATAAATTATTTTTTATTTTTAACAAATTCTGAAGCTCTGGATAGAGATTCAATCGTACCGGCATCTGACCAGAATCCGCTAAGTATATTTGCTTTTATTTTACCACGTTTAAGATAAGCATTATTTACATCTGTTATTTCCAGTTCGCCACGTGCTGATGGTTTAAGATTCTTAATTACCCCAAAAACATTTGGTGAATACATGTAGAGCCCTGTAACTGCGAAATTTGATTTTGGCATTTTTGGTTTCTCTTCTATTGAAAGGACCTTATTGTTTTTATCTATCTCAGCTACACCGAACCTGTGTGCATCATGTACCTCCTTGATGAAAACATGTGCTTCTGTTTTTTTGTCTCTGCCAAATTCTTCTACGAACTTGCTTACATTGTCTTCAAATATATTATCACCAAGTATAACGACAAACTTATCATTGCCTACAAAATCTTCAGCCATGTGTACTGCTTGGGCGATTCCGCCTGCTTCATCCTGAAGTCTGTATGTGAACTTTACTTTGAATTCCTTTCCGCTTCCAAGAAGTTCAAGAAAATCACCAGCATGTTCTTTACCTGTGATAATCAATATATCTTTTATACCTGCATTAATGAGTGTGTAAAGCGGATAATAAATCATCGGTTTATCATGGACAGGTAATAGATGTTTATTTGTAACAATAGTCATCGGTTTCAATCTTATCCCAGTTCCACCAGCTAAAATAACGCCTTTGATGAGGTTCACCCTTATTTAAATTAAACTTTTCTAAATAAAAACCTTTTTAGCCAAAAATTGGAGCAGTGCTGCCTTGGTCAAACCACAAATTATTTCATCTTTTTTTATCTTTTCGATAGCTTCACTAGTTTCGATGAACTCTGCTTTTAATATTTTTTCAAAGCCATCTGTCTTTATTTCTTCAGGCTTGCTTAAGTCAACTTCAACAGCATAAACTGGTATATTTGTTGCATAAAATGCGGTATTAGCATTTATCAAACCAATATACTCTGTTATAATGGCTTTCCTACCAGTCTCTTCAAGAAGCTCTCTTTTAACTGTTTCCTTTGAATCTTCAGAAATATTTGAAAAGCCGCGTGGTAATTCTAAGGAATTAATCCCTTCTGCAACAACTGGTCTTTCGGCAAGTATGAACCCAATATAAGTTTTCCCTTCTTTACTGTAATAAGGCACTACAATCGCACCAGAGCCTTCCTTAATTTGATACTGATCCCAAATAGGTTTGTTATCATCATTACAAACAACTATTTGTTCTACAGAACCAAATCTGGGATTATCTAATGTTTTAGATTTAGGATTCCATACCCATCCTGGTTTATACTCCGGATTTTCATCCAATACGTCTTTCAGTGTTTTTGATTTCATTTTGTTACCTATAATCTTATTAGAAATATTAGTTTATATCTCTTTTGTTTTGTAATTATTCTAAAGTAGTGATAATTGCTAAATATCTCTGAGTCTAAAAACTTATAAAACAAGCATTAATATCCGATAATTAGGGTGTTCAAATGAATGTTTTAATCACTGGCGCTGCAGGGTTCATAGGTTCAAATTTTGTAAGATACCTTCTTGAGAAGAATCCTGATTATAAGATAACTGTACTTGACAAGCTTACTTATGCAGGACATTTAGAAAATCTCAAAGGTATAATGGACAAGATAAATTTCATCAAAGGTGACATTACAAATGACAGGGATTTAAACAAGGCATTCAAAGGTATTGATTCTGTGATACACTTTGCAGCAGAAACACATGTTGATAACAGCATAAATGATCCTGAATTATTCGTAAAAACAAATGTTTTTGGCACATTTAAGATGCTTGAATATTCTAGAAAGCATGATATAAAAAATTACATGCAGATAAGCACAGATGAAGTATATGGCTCAATAATGAAAGGTAAATTCAAAGAAGATGATAAATTTGACCCATCCTCTCCATATTCAGCATCAAAAGCAGGTGGAGACGTGCTTTGTAACTCTTACTACAAGACTTACGGAATGAATGTAAAGATAACCCGTTCAAGCAATAATTATGGGCCTTACCAGCATCCAGAAAAACTCATTCCAAAGACAATAATCAATGCGCTGAATAATAAGTACATACCAATATATGGCACGGGTAAGAATGTTAGAGATTGGATTCATGTGAGTGATAACTGTGATGGTATAATACATGTTTTTGAAAAAGGCAAAAGTGGAGAAGTTTACAATATTGGTGGTGGACATGAACACACAAATGTTGAGATTGCAAAAACAATACTTAAATTATTGAACAAACCTGAAAGTCTGATAAAGTTTGTTACAGATAGACCTGGACATGATTTCAGATACGCCCTTGATTTATCAAAAGTAAGTAAAATTGGATGGAAACCTGTGGTCGGCTTTGAAGAAGGAATGAAAAGAACCGTTAACTGGTATGTAGAAAACAAATGGTGGTGGGCGCCGTTACTAAAGTAGCAATAATTGGTGCAAACGGGCAGCTTGGAACTGAACTTGTAAAGGTATTTGGCGAATTAGCAATTCCATTAACGCATTCCGAAGTTGATATAACAAAACCAGAAGCATTTAAGATTCTGAAGGAGAAAAAACCTGCTTTTGTAATAAATGCTGCAGCTTATGTAAATGTTGACAAAGCAGAAGAAGAAGCTGGTGAAACATTCAATGTGAATGCAATTGGCGCTTACAATGTTGCAAAAATATGCAACGAAATAGGTGCATGTTGTATTTACATAAGCACAGATTATGTTTTTGACGGTAAAAAGGGGAAACCTTACTCTGAAGGGGATTGTCCTAATCCATTAAACATTTATGGAGCAAGCAAATATCTTGGTGAGGTTTTGACGAAGGATTATTCTTCAAAGTATTACATAATAAGAATGTCTGGACTTTTTGGAAAGGCTGGAGCACGGGGCAAAGGCGGTAACTTCATTGAATCAATTATAGAAAAAGCGAGGAATAATGAAGAAATCAAGGTCGTGGATGATATTTTTACTTCTTTTACATATGCTAAGGATGCAGCGGCTTCTATAAAGAAAATAATTGAACTTAAACCAGAATATGGCGTTTACAACATTGTTAACAGTGGTTATAACAATTGGTATTCTTTTGCAAAAAAGATTTTTGAATATCTTAAGATTAGCATTGATGTAAAAAATATAAAAGCTGTTGAGTCAGGAAGACCGGCAAAAAGACCGGTGATTTCAGCATTGACCAATTCAAAAATAAATAAACTTGGCATCAAAATGCCGAAATGGGAAAACGCACTTAAAAGGTACCTGATTGAAAAAGAGCACATTAAAAGGTGAATATTTTGAAATTTGAATTCAAAAAACTATCAATACAAGATGTTGTTTTAATTACGCCTAAACTTTTTGAAGATGAAAGAGGATTTTTTATGGAAACATATTCAAGTAAAGAATTTGTAGACTCTGGAATTAAAAACCTGTTTATTCAGGACAATCATTCAAAATCAATAAAGGGTGTTCTTAGAGGAATGCATTTTCAAAAAGGTGAAGCTGCACAGGCAAAACTTGTTAGGTGTGTACATGGTGAAATATTTGATGTTGCTGTTGACACCAGGAAGCATTCTCCTACATTTGGTAAATGGGTAAGCGCAGTTTTATCTGAGAATAATAAACAAATGTTGTTTATCCCAAGAGGATTCGCACATGGCTTTTATGTAATGAGCAATGTTGCAGAAGTTGAGTATAAAGTTGATAATATTTACAGCCAGAAAGATGAAGGTGGTTTGATTTGGAATGATCCAATCGTCAAGATTAAATGGCCGTTCAAAGGCGAGCCAATACTTTCTGAAAAGGATAAAACGTGGTCAAACCTAAAATCCCTAGATTAATGTTATGAAAGTAATAGTTGTAATAACGGTGCTATAAAATGACAATTAAATTTTTTGTTGATGAAAATCTGACATCAAGAGTAAATGAAATTGTTAAAGCGCTTGATATGGAGCATGTTGATACTTTAAGAGTAACTTGCATGCGCTCAAGAGGGTCAGGAGCAAGAAGAACAATTGCAAGATGTTATGCTCTTTCCAGGATATGGCAGCTTGCGCTTGGAATCAAAGCACATTATATAATAGAGATAATTTCTGAAAGGTTTGACAAATTAAGCATGGAGGAACAGGATAAAGTGATTATACATGAGCTTAGCCATATCCCATTCAGCTTTGGCGGCGGTTTCAAACACCATGGAAACTGGGTAACAAAAAATAGGGTTGACTCACTATACCAGTTATACAAAATAAAAAAAGAAGAAAAAGAGTTTTAATTACTCCATCTTGCTTTTATACCACAATGCTGCAATTACTGCAATAATTACCAATGCAGCTACAATTATGATCAGTGTTGTGTTGTCTGTTACTGCGGGTTGAGTTATTGGAGGTTGCGTTGCTGGTGGCTGTGTTGCTGGTGGTTGTTCTGCTGCTGGTGGCTGTGTTGCTGGTGGTTGTTCTGCTGTAGCTAATTTACTGAATGTAAAGTATGCTTTTCCTAGTTCAATCTTGCTTAACATTATTGAAATGTCGTTTGTTCCATCCTTGTTAACATCAACGTTCTTTGTTTCAGCAACATGTAATGTTACTGTATCTGGGTCTGGTGAGCTTATGTTAAGTAAAGCATAGTCTCCTCCAAGTGAGATTAACTTTATTGTGTGGCTTTCTGTGCCCAATGTAAAGCTTATTACATCCCTAACTACCATTGCTGATGTCAATGTGTCGCCTGTCCAGGTTGAGTTTTGGCCTGTTGATGGCAAGCCTCCGCCTAATCCGCCTCCGCTTTGCTGTGCTACTGGTGCTGAGCCAAATACTCCAAAGCCAGAGAAATGAGTTACATTTGCCCAGACATAATTGCCTGTTGTATTAACTCCTCCTCTTGGTGGATTGTATATCTCCCATGTTCCGTCTGTATCATTATAGTATTTTATTCTCAATGTGCTTTCATCCAAGCCTGCTGTTGCGACTTGCTCATCTGTGTAATATATTTTGATTATTGTCCAAGCCATTGTTTCATCAGGGTCTGATGTTTCAATGTCAATCCAAGTCCCTAATGGCATCAATCCATAACCTGAAACTCCGCCTGGAAGCTGGTCATATGTAGTTACAGTTACAGTTGCTTCATAACCATCTTCGTCTGAAGTTAAGTTTAATTCAATTCCTGCATCTGAACCTCCCATACCATAGCTTTCATTTTCATCAATATCTACATACTCAGACAAGTATCCGCTCTGTCCGCCTTCTAAATCAATTTCATTACCTTGCACTGTAATTGTGCAGTTAACTGCATTTATTTTTGCATCATTTTTTATTGAAAATGCGCCTTCAATGCTTACATCATTATTAATGCAGTCAATGTCTTTATCAACTGTCCAATCAATGCTTCTTGAATCATCATATATTGCATAATTACCATTGTCCCAGCCATTGCCTTCGAAGTTGCAGTTGTACACCTTTGCTTCAGTACTAACACCATAAACACTATCTAAATAGTTCCCTGTGAAGTTGTTGTCTCGTATTGTTACATTATCTTCACCGTTCATTAAAATGCCATAACCCATATTGTAGTTTATCTCATTCCATTCAATAACATGGTTTGAGCCCTTGCTTGGAGTGTATACTTCAATACCATCACCGCTATTATCATGTATGTCATTATCCAGTATCTCGTTCCCATCACTTGTTGTTACAAAAATTCCATCGTCACTATTATTTGCTATAGTGTTATTTTTTATTGTATTTGAATCAGAATACCCAATAGCTATGCCATCATAGTCGCTGAACATAATAGTATTGCCTTGGATTGTATTCCCATTGCTTGAATCACCAAGGTAGACGCCAACATCGTTATAGTAGAAATAATTGTTCAAGATTTCACTGTCAGTTACTCCAAACAATCCTATGCCAGAAGCATCTGACACACCATTGTTGTTAAAGGTATTAAGCTCAATCAAATTATTTTTCGACTGGTAAAGGTGTATCCCTGCTTCTCCAAAGTCTTCAATCAAACAGTTTCTTACTGTAAGCCCGTCTGCCATAGAATATATACCAATTCCACTTATTCCAT
>Ga0315274_10004502_pt1 | contig 20491 bp, 18 predicted proteins | sample YL17G02_20_MG_FD_203700 | JGI IMG/M metagenome (GOLD analysis project Ga0315274, IMG submission 203700) | Sediment microbial communities from Yellowstone Lake, YNP, Wyoming, USA - YL17G02_20 | ecosystem: Environmental > Aquatic > Freshwater > Lake > Sediment | place: USA: Wyoming | collected...
GCTGCCCACGCCTCCAGGATCTTCCGCTCCTCAGGACTCAACGTCACTGTCGCTGCTCGTGGTGGCATGCCACAGCATACCCCATCTCGCCCCATCCGCACAGCCACTAACGGGACGTGACACTAGCCATCGTATGCAGTGCCAATCTCGATGGGACAGGAGCGCACGTGCTGGAAGGCCTGAAGGGAATCCTGGGCCGCCCCCTCGCGATAGCGCTCGATACCGCCGGCGGGGCCATGTACGTCACTGATAGCACGTCGAAGACGGTCATTCGCGCGAATCTGGATGGGAGCTCTCCGAAGGCCCTGGGTGACTTCGGCGGGCTGATTGACACTCCCAGCGACATCGCAGTGGATAGCACGCATGAGAAGCTCTACATAGCGAGTTTCATCGGTCGGACTGGCAGAGTCATTCGCGCAGACCTTGATGGTAGTGGAGTAGAGAACCTCGGCGATCTGGGAGGCACCGTGGCGCAGCCCCTCAATGTCGCTGTCGAACCTTTGGCGGGCAGGCTCTATGTCGCGGACAACATGGCCAACACGATGTGCATTGCAGACCTCGAAGGGGGAAACGTTCGGAGCCTCGGCAACCTTGATGGTGCACTCCATGAGCCGACGCACATGGCGCTTGATGTGGCTTCGGGAAGAATGTACATCGCGAACTGGGGCGGAGACCACTTCATCACCAGGGCCAACCTTGATGGGACCGGAGGCGAGAGACTCGGCGAGGAGAGGTCCGAGCTGTATTACCAGTCCGGGGTCGGTGTGTACTTCCCATTCTAGGATGGGACCCGTCTAGCTACGGGAGACTTGCGGAACGCTTGGGGCGTCTCCAGATCAGCCGGCGGGGAGTTCAAGAGTAGTCCCGTACGGGGTACTACGTCACCCAGCAGGAGCTGGAGAAGTACTTCCAAACGCCAAGCCGGGAGTGGGACTAGGCGCCTGGCGGGACGATCTTGGAACCCTCCCTTGGCCGAAGGCTGAGGTGACGCGCTCCCTGATGGCCACTGCCAGAAACGACTGATCGCCGAGACCGACGATCCTAGCTCTCAAGTTGGATTGGTCTACGGGAGGCTGGTGGGTCAGATCCAGCGAGTCAGCACCCTTGCAGCGGTTCAATCGCCTCGAGTACCCCCGTCTTTGACATCTTGCGGCGTATCGCGAACCGCTCAAGGCATGCGATAGGGTCGATCGCCTTGAGGTTGTGAAACGAGATGCTTGACCACGCTTCCCTGGTGACTCTGACGCTGTACAGGTACTCGTCTCGGACGTTTCCAGATGCTGCATCGGGACGCTGCGAGTATCCCGAACACACAACGGTCCGCGCGGTTGGCAAGGCAACGAAAGTCTCGCCGATAAGGCGAAATGCTACCGCGTGGATGTGAGCCATGTACTCCTTGCGTACTTGAACATCGCTCTTCTCCTTGACTAATACCTCGAAACCTCTGGATGCGACCCGCGCTTGCTGACGGGGCATGTCCTCAATCTCGGGCAAATCGACGTCTAGGACAACGCATGCCCCGCCGTCCTCGACTGAGTACGATACAAGGGTCTCTCGCGGCCATTCGACGCCAGCAAGATGCTCCCCAAGAAAGCTCTCCATGACTGCGACATTCCCTTGCCTCCCTTCCTCGAACTCGCGCCGTCGATTGGATTCGTGTTCTTCGTGCGCGGCTCGTCTCACATTCCATTGGGTAAGCTCTTCTTGGTACGCCTTGGCTGTTTCTGCGTTCTGAGCTTCAACCTTGCTCCGGCGCTCACCCGAGAGCTTGTCGAGAAGCCCTAGCTTGCGCTCGTCAGGCTTGGAAGGTTTCCCCTCAGTGAATGGTCTTTTCTCGAAACCGAGTTTGGCTGCAGGGCCAGGCGTCCTTAGGTGGAGTTGGAGAACCTCATCAATCCCCCGGTTCCAGTACTCGCACCGCTCCTCAAGCCAGGCACGAATGTGATCGCCTTGCTGCCGCCTGACTTGCTTCTCCGCGCCGGAGGACAGCGCGTTCCCGTCCGCGTCCCGGAGAATCACCTTGCCGTCATCCCTCAAGCTAATCTGGATTTGCAGAGTCGCCGGGGATGACGGAGATCCTTGACGGGGCCTTGAGGATGCGCCAAGCCTCTGTCTGGCGGAAAGCCCCGTGCCGGGGATGCCTACGTTTGCGTAAGCGCCTTGCTTACCCACAGTCACCGATGCCCCACGCGCACCGGCAGTCAGGCTCATCCCGCTCTTGCCAAGGTTTAGTCGCAGCCCAGGCGCCAGCTTGATTGACTTGCGGAACCTGAAGCTCATGCTGTATCACCCCTCTCGGAGCTATCCTAGTCAGTCTAGCACAACTGACCCACCCCGGCGAACGCTCCACTTCGTGAGCCAGTCTAGCCCGCCCGCCTCCGCTTGCCAAAGGGCGTCACCCGCGCCTCGTCGCCGGTCCTGGCTTGGTCGTCTCCTTCACCCGGTGGGGTAGGGGAGAGGCGACGGAGGGCAGTAGAGGCCGTCTACAGCCGCGAGGCTCAGGCCGCTACCGCGTAAGAGGTAGTCGGCTCCTAGCACGTGGCCGGGGTCAGATCTTGACGCGACAGTTTCAGCGAAAGGGTGGACATCTCGGCATATCGCTCTGGGGGCGAATCGGCCCGATGCTTCGACAACAGACAAAGCGGGAAAGAGAAACGGCCCGACCGGGCGTGTCTCGATTCCGTCTGGTGGAGCCTACGGGACCGATCCGGGAACGCGTGTGGCCGTGGCCAGATGGTGGAGGGATCCATTTTGCGCTGCGGTTGCGGGCTGCGCCTTGTCCCCCCCTTCGCGACGGAGTCGACTCACGCAAACGGAGGAACGTGGCCCCGATCACTCAGCAGTGAGACAGCAAGAGTAGAGACCCCACCGTTTGCCTCCCTCCAAACCGTTGCTTCAAGATCTGAAATCCAATGGTAGACCCCGTCACCCCGACGTGAATGACAGGATCGGGAGGAGGTGACCCGATCCACGGAATCCAAGCCACGAGTCGGGCACGGACCTACCCGATGCGTGGACCAGTCCTCGCTGAGTGGCTCGCGAGAAGGAGGCCCACTTCCATGACCTCAGGCCGCGCCGTTGACAGGGACCGGTGCCACAACATAGAGTGATGTCAGTGGATGCGAACTGGTTCCTTTCTGCCTCCGCACAGACCGCAGGAGCTATTGTCGCGGTCGTCGGAGGTTTCGTTGCTTCGAGACTCGTTGCCCAGTCCGCGGAAAGGAACGGACTCCAGAGCAGACACAGCGAGATCGGCCGCTCGCTTGCGTCATTGAGGCTCGAAGAGAAGGAGGCTAGTCGCGCCCTTGATGAGTTCCTGAGAGGTCGCTTCCGGAAGTTGGCAATCGATGCCCTTGTTGGATCAGAAGAGGAAGGCCTTGGCGCAGTAGTCGCTCGCTTTGGGTACGAAGGCGGGATCCTACCCGAGGATGCGTGCCGGGCGATACTGGCCAGCGTGCGAGATGAGGTCTCAAAGGCTCACAACTTCCTTGACGCGCGAGTGCCGCAAGAGTACTACGGGAGCCTCGACAGAGTTGTCAGCGAGAGCGAGCTCACTCGCACCGGTATTGCACGGGACGCTCTCGAGGCGGTGTTTGAGGCCGTGGCAAACTCGCGGCGAGGCGTGCCAATCTACCACAACGTGCTTGAGACGACAGCCGACCAGCAGCTGGCGAGTCAGCAGCGTCTTCATCTGGAGAGGCGACTACAGGACCTGAGGAGCAGCGCCGACAGGCTGGAGGGCACGCAGCGTGAGGTTGAGAATCGCTTGTTGGAGATCGGCCAGCCGGGCGGACTAGCTCGGGTTTTCGTGCCTCTGTGTTATCTGGGTGTCTTCGGGATCCTCTTGCCGCTATCCCTGCTTCTCGTACACGAGGGACGTCTTCCGATCTGGGCTGTTGCGAGCGTGCTTGGCGTCTTCGCTGCCGGTGTTGTCTGGATGTTGGTCTCCCTTTTCCTGGAATGGCGGTCGCCTGTCGCAGGTGACTTCCTGAAGGAGCAGCATACGAGGATGCGGGTCTGGCAAGAAAGGCATGGCATACCCTGGAGTCGACGGCGCTATGAACCACCTGACCCACCCAGCTGAAGATGGCCCTCGCCCGATGGCCGGTCCAGTCTCAGAGCAGGTCCGGCCCCGGCAGCGCGAGCCGTGTCGTCAGAGCCGCGGCGGCGGCGAGCCACTCCGTGACCGTGGCGAGCACGGGGACGCCGCGAGACTCGATCTCGCGCGAGATCCGCCCGGTGTACGCGCCACCAGAGGCGCCGCAGAGGATCGGCTTCCCGGGAAAGCGAGCGGGGAGGGACGCGAGGACCTCGATGATCCCCTCGTCGAGTGGAGCGTCCTGGAACACAAACCAGGCCATCACCAGGTCCACGTTCGCGTCGCCGAGAAGGAACGCGAGGCCGGCGTCGTAGTCCTTCGACGTGGCCGACCCGGTCACGTCGAGGGGGTTCCCGACGACGAAGTACGGCGGGAAGGCCGCCCTCATCGCGGCCAGGGTCCGCTCCGCGCGCGTGGCCGGGGTCAGATCTTTACGCGACAGTTTCAGCGAAAGGGTGGACATCTCGGCATATCGCTCTGGGGGCGAATCGGCCCCATGCTTCGGCAACAGACAAAGCGGGAAAGAGAAACGGCCCGACCGGGCGTGTCTCGATTCCGCCTGGTGGAGCCTACGGGACCGATCCGGGAGCGCGTGTGGCCGTGGCCAGATGGTGGAGGGATCCGTTTTGCCTGCGGTTGCGGGCTGCGCCTTGTCCCCCCCTTCGCGACGGAGTCGACTCACGCAAACGGAGGAACGTGGCCCCGACCACTCAGCACTGAGACAGCAAGAGTAGAGACCCCACCGTCTGCCTCCCTCCAAACCGTTGCTTCAAGATTTGACCCCGTCACCCGGAGCATCACCAACCGCGAATGCCGAGAGCTCCTCGGTCTCGGGGATTCCTCTTCAGCTCAAGTGGAGGCCTCTCGGCACTTGAGGCGGTGGTCTCAGCCGGACGGTTTCCTGAGCCGGGAAGGGCGAGGTCGCGCAGTTGTGTACCGCCTTCGCGCATGATCTTAGCGCTCGTCTTAGAGAAGAGGTCAGACGAGACTCCCAGGAGAAATGGAGGCGGAAGTGCTGTGTAGGACTCGCTCGTATAGGGCAGCCATCTTAGCAGGAGCTTAGCGATATGAGCCGATTCGCCGAATCCGTCGTCGAAGGCGCCGCCCTCGCCTGGCTTGCGGACCTCGGCTACACCATCAAGCACGGTCCCGAGATCGCGCCAGCGGAGCCCCTCGTAGAGCGGGAGCACTTCGGCCAGGTGGCGCTGGACGGGCGCCTCCCAGCGTCCAGCGGGGCTGGACTTCGCAATGAGCCGCCTGTCGAGCGGAGGCGCGCGGTCACGGGGAGTGGCTCTGTGTTCTCAGATGCGCTACACTTGTTCTCACTATGAGAGCAGCGAGAGGCAGTGCCCGGCCGCAGCTCGTGGAGCTTCTGTTCGGCGCGTACCGCCGGCGGATCCTTTCCTTGCTCTTGCTTCACCCGGAAGAGAGCTTCTACGTGCGCGAGATCGGGCGGCTGACAGGCGTGCCCGCAGGATCGCTGCACCGGGAGGTTCGGCTGCTTGCGGACGCCGGGCTGCTCTTGCGCACTGTGGCGGGCAATCAGGTCCGCTACCAGGTCGAGCGCGCGTGCCCGATCTACGAGGAGCTGGCGGGCATCTTCCGCAAGACGGTGGGCCTGGCGGACGTGCTGCGCGAAGCGCTCGCGCCGCTCGGAGCGGCGGTGCGGCTTGCGTTCGTGTACGGCTCGGTCGCGCAGGGAAAGGAAGGACCCACGAGCGACGTGGATGTGATGGTCGTTGGATCGGCTCCGTTCTCGCGGGTGGTCGAGGCGCTCCTTCCCACTCGCGACCGGCTGCGCCGGGAGGTCAACCCGGCTGTGATGACGCCCGAGGAGTTCCGCGCGAAGCGAGAGGCGCGCGACCGGTTCGTGTCGCGGATCGTGCGGGAGCCCAAGATCATTCTCATAGGAGACCTCCGTGAGCTTGGCGAGCCTACTCAGGACAGGGCAGCTTAAGGAGCATCGCGCGGACGCCGGGGAGATCGGCCGCCTGCTGGCGGCGGCAGAGCGCAGCCTCGCCGACGCGCGCGTGGCCGCGGTCAGCGCCGAGACGCGGTTTGACGCGGCCTACCGCGCCCTCATCCAGATCGGCCTCGCTACCCTTATGGTGCAAGGCTACCGGCCGGACACCAACCGGCCAGGGCACCACGTGACGATCATCCAGGCGCTTCCGATCACGCTAGGCGTTGAGGAGAGGCAAGTGGCCGTGCTCGATGCCTTGCGCCGCAAGCGCAATCCGGTCGATTACACCGGCGAGGACATCGACGACGCGTCGGTCGCGGCGTGCATCGAGGCAGCGCAAGGGCTTCTGCGCCAGGCGAAAGGGCGCATGGGGAAGGGCAAGTGACTACGTTCACCGAATCGGTGGTCGAAGACGCCGCCCTCGCCTGGCTGCGGGACCTCGGCTACACCGTGCTCTACGGGCCTGACATATTGCCTGACGGCGATACCCTCAGCCCGGCCCTCTCCCAGCGGGAGAGGGGGAGCTATTCACAAGTGGTCCTGGAAGCGCGGTTGCGGCAGGCGCTTGCCCGCCTGAACCCGAAGCTTCCGCCCGAAGCGCTCGAAGATAGCTACCGCAAGCTGATGCGCACGGACGCGCCATCGCTGATCGAGCGCAACCGCGCCGTCCACCGGATGCTCGTGGACGGCGTGGAGGTTGAGTTCCGCCGCAAGGATGGGTCGATCGCCGGCGATCGGGTGCGCGTGATCGACTTCGACGACCCGGACAAGAACGACTGGCTGGCGGTCAACCAGTTCACCGTCGTCGAGGGGCAGCACCAGCGGCGGCCGGACGTGGTCCTGTTCGTGAACGGCCTGCCGCTCGGGGTGATCGAGCTCAAGAACCCAGCCGACGAGAACGCGACGGTGTGGACGGCCTACAGGCAGCTCCAGACCTACCAGGCGGAGATCCCGTCGCTCTTCGCCTACAACGGGGCGCTCGTCGTCTCGGACGGGACGTTGGCACGCATCGGTGCGCTCGGCGCGGGACGCGAGTGGTTCAAGCCGTGGCGGACGATCGCCGGTCGTGAGGATGCGAGTTCGCAACTGACCGAGCTTGAGGTCGTGCTGCGGGGGGGCCTCGACAAGCGGCGATTCCTTGACCTCGTCCGCCATTTCGTCGTGTTCGAGGACTTCGGCGGCGGCAAGCTCATCAAGAAGATGGCGGGGTACCACCAGTTTCACGCGGTCAACGCCGCGGTGGAGGAGACGCTGCGCGCACTTCCTCGTGCGCCCGGCGTCGGCGAGATGCTGGGTCACTACGAGGCAGGGCTGCGGCCGGCCGGCGATCCCGGCGACCGGCGCGTCGGCGTTGTCTGGCACACGCAAGGTTCGGGCAAGAGCCTGACGATGGCCTTCTACGCCGGGCGCATCATCCTGCGGCCAGAGATGGCGAACCCGACGATCGTCGTCCTCACCGACCGCAACGACCTCGACGATCAGCTCTTCGGCACGTTCGCCCGCTGCCACGACCTCTTGCGCCAGCCGCCGGTGCAGGCTGAGAGCCGCGCCGACCTGCGCGCGAAGCTCAAGACCGCGGGTGGCGGTGTCGTCTTCACGACGATCCAGAAGTTCTTCCCCGAGTCCGGTGGCGACCAACATCCGGTGCTCTCCGAACGGCGGAACATCGTCGTCCTCGCCGACGAGGCGCACCGAAGCCAGTATGACTTTGTCGACGGCTTCGCTCGCCACATGCGCGACGCGTTGCCGAACGCTTCGTTCATCGGGTTCACCGGGACGCCGATCGAGCTCTTCGACAAGAACACGCGCGCCGTCTTTGGAGACTACATCAGCGTCTATGACATCCAGCGGGCGGTCGCCGACGGCGCCACGGTGCCGATCTACTACGAGAGTCGCTTGGCGAAGCTCGCGCTGCGCGAGTCCGAGCGGCCGAAGATCGATCCTGACTTCGAGGAAGCGACCGAAGGAGAGGAGATCGAGCGGAAGGAGAAGCTGAAGACGAAGTGGGCGCAGCTCGAAGCCGTGGTCGGTTCGCCAAGCCGCCTCCGCGTCGTCGCCCGCGACCTCGTCGACCACTTCGAGAAGCGCCTCGCGGCCATGGACGGCAAGGCGATGATCGTCTGCATGAGCCGCCGCATCTGCATGGAGCTGTACGACGAGATCGTCAGACTGCGGCCGCACTGGCACGACGCCGCCGACGACAAGGGCGAGATGAAGGTCGTGATGACCGGAGACGCCTCGGAGGGCCGCGTGTGGCTGAGCACGCGCGGAACAAGCCGCGCCGCGAAGCCTTGGCGGCGCGATTCCGAGATCCGGCCGACCCGTTCAGGGTCGTCATCGTCCGCGATATGTGGCTGACGGGGTTCGACGCGCCGAGCCTACACACGATGTACGTCGACAAGCCGATGCGCGGGCACGGCCTGATGCAGGCCATCGCCCGGGTGAACCGCGTCTTTGGCGACAAGCCGGGCGGCCTCGTCGTCGACTACCTCGGCCTTGCCGACGAGCTACGACGCGCGCTGGCGACCTACACCGAGAGCGGCGGCACGGGGAAGACAGCCATCGATCAGGCCGAAGCCGTGGCGCTCATGCTCGAGAAGCACGAGATCTGCCGTGGGTTGTTCCACAAGTTCAGCTGGGCGCGCTGGGTCACCGGGACTCCGCAGGAGAAGCTCGCGCTCCTGCCGGCGGCGCAGGAGCACATCCTGGCTCAGGAGGACGGCAAGGCTCGCCTGTTGCGCGCCGTGACCGACCTCTCGCAGGCGTTCGCGCTTGCCGTGCCCCATGAGCGGGCGCTCGCCATCCGCGACGACGTGGGGTTCTTCCAGGCCGTGCGCGCTGTGCTCGCCAAGGGCGCGACGGTCGATCGCAAGACCGACGAAGAGCTCGACCACGCCATCCGGCAGATCATCTCCGAGGCCATCGTCTCCGACGAGGTCGTCGACCTGTTTGCCGCCGCGGGTCTGCAGAAGCCCGACATCTCGATCCTCTCCGACGAGTTCCTCGCCGAGGTGCGCGGCATGCCGCAGAGAAACCTCGCTGTCGAGCTCCTGCGGAAGCTCCTCTCAGGGGAGATCAAGGCTCGCTCCAAGCGCAACGTCGTCCAGGCGCGATCGTTCGCCGACCTTCTCGACCAGTCGATCCGCAAGTACCAGAACCGAGCGATCGAGACCCTGCAGGTGATCGACGAGCTGATCGAGCTGGCCAAGGACATGCGCCAAGCCAACGCGCGCGGCGAGACGCTGGGGCTCTCCGAAGACGAACTCGCGTTCTACGACGCGCTCGAGACGAACGACAGCGCGGTGAAGGTGCTCGGAGATGAGACGCTGCGAACCATCGCGCGCGAACTGAGCGAGACCGTGCGGAAGAACGTGACCATCGACTGGACCGTGCGCGAGAACGTGCGTGCCCAGTTGCGCGTGCTCGTCAAACGCATCCTGCGCAAGCACGGCTACCCGCCCGACAAGCAGGAGAAGGCGACCCTGACCGTGCTCGAGCAGGCCGAGGTCCTGTCGGAGACGTGGGCGACGGCGTAGGGTGAGGGGGTACCGAGGGTACAGGGAGGGAAGAGTGGCGGACCAAGCGGGTAGCACGTTCGAGACGAATGAGCCGATGCTCTTGCAGCTCCTCAACGACATCGGGGATGGGGTGATTCAGCTACCGGACTTCCAGCGGGGGTGGGTGTGGAATGACGACCACATTCGCTCGCTCCTCGCGAGCATCTCCCTGTCCCATCCGATCGGGGCGGTCATGCTTCTGGAGGCAGGGAATAGCTCCGTCCGGTTCAAGCCGCGCCTTATCGAGGGGGTGAGGCTTCCGGCTCCGCCAAAGCCGGCGAAACTCATCCTTGACGGCCAGCAGCGCCTGACCTCGCTCTGGCTCGCGCTGCTGAGCGAGGACCCTGTCCCGACGAAGACCGAGAAGAACGAGGAGGTGCAGCGCTTCTACTACCTTGACATGGCCCGCTGCCTCGATCCTGAGGGCGACCGGGTCGACGCTGTAGTCTCAGTGCCCGCCGACCGAGTCGTCCGCTCCGACTTCGGCCGAAGGGTCGAGCTTGATGTCACTAGCAGGCAGGGCGAATACCAGAATGGCCTGTTCCCTCTTCGCATCACCCTCGACGCCACCGCGACTCTGGACTGGATTGCCGGCTACCAGGAGCACTTCGGATACGACAAGGAGAGGATCCAGTTCGTCAACCGCTTCCAGAGGGAGGTCTGGCAGCGGTTTCAGCAGTACAAGATCCCGGTGATTGAGCTCCTCCATGACACCGAAAAGGAAGCCGTGTGTCAGGTTTTCGAGAAGGTCAACACGGGCGGAGTCGTCCTGTCTGTGTTTGAGCTTGTGACAGCTACCTTCGCTGCAGATGACTTCTCGCTGCGCGAGGACTGGGAGGCGCGCCAGAAGCGGCTGTCCGACAACGATGCGCTCAAGGATGCGCGCGCTCTCATCCTCCAGATGGACGAGACGGCATTCCTCACTGCGGTCACGCTGAACGCCAGTCTTGACCGGCACTCTGAGACAGGCAGCCCGGTCAGCTGCAAGAGGAAGGACGTTCTGCGGCTGAAGCTTGAGGAGTACAGGGAGCATGAGATGGGACTGGAGAGGGGCCTTGTCTCTGCAGGAAAGCTCCTGGTCAGCGAGAAGGTCTTCGGCCCAAAGGATCTCCCGTACACAACCCAGCTGATCCCGTTCGCGGCGCTCTGTGCTCGGCTGGGTCCCCGCCTGGGCGAGAACCCCGTGCGCGAGAAGCTCGCCCGGTGGTACTGGTGCGGTGTGTTTGGCGAGCTGTATGGCAGCGCGATCGAGAGCCGCTTCGCGCTCGATCTGCCCCAGGTTCTCGCGTGGATCGAGGGTGAAGACGAGCCGCAGACGGTGCGCGATTGCGCGTTCTCTCCGATGCGACTGCTGACCCTGCAGACTCGGAACAGTGCGGCGTACCAGGGCTTGATGGCTCTCCTGATGCAGCGCGGGAGCGAGGACTTCCTCAGCGGCCAACCGATCGAGTACACGAGCTACTTCGACGACGCGGTGGATATCCACCACATCTTTCCGAGGGCGTGGGCCGAGAAAGAGGGAATCTCGAAGCTGGTCTGGAACGGCGTCGTGAACAAAGCCCCCATGACCGCGCGGACGAACCGCTTCCTGGGTGGGGATGCGCCGAGTCAGTACCTCAGGAAACTGGAGAAGAAGAACCTCGCGCGCGCGCGGATCGACCAGATCCTCGTCAGCCACGCGATCGATCCCATTGCGCTTCGATCGGACGATTTCGCGACCTTCGTCCGCCGCCGCGGCGCCTGCCTGCTGGACCTGATCGAAAGCGCCACCGGGAAGCCCATCGCAGGCCGTGACTCGGCCGAGGTCGTCGAGCACTTCGGAGGAGCGTTGCAGTGAGTCGCCACAACCTTGACCGGGAGCAAGCGGCGCCAGAGCTGGATCGCCGCCGCCAGGGCGGCATGGCGGAGGAGGCCCCGTGAGATTCCTTCCGCTGACCATGGCGCAGATGGGAGGGGAAGGTGTCTGCGTTGCCGGCGTCGACCTGGACACGAGGGAGTGGGTTCGCCCGGTTGCCTCCGGGCGGCGCTGCCTGTTCACGGAACACGTGGGGCTCTTCATCCCCAACTGCGTCCACGAGCTGCGACTCGGAGCGAAACAACGCCGTGATATGAGGGTCGACCCGGATGGTCGTCACACAGAGGATAGGGTGCTGGCAGGACCGGTGTCCGTGGCGGAGCAGATTGAGCCGAGGGAGAAGCTGCAGCTCCTCGGAGAGCTGCGCGAGCCAGATCTCCGCGCTGCGCTTGTCGCCGGGGGGAGGTCTCTCTTTCTCGTCGGGCCTGAGGTCTTCGCGACGCAACTCGATGTGGAAGGGGCGTTCCGCTGGCAGTTCTCCGCAGGCGGCGTGACATCGGACTCTCTGAGACTGGATGCGGAGGTCGCAAGTGCGCGCGTTGGCGTTAGCGGCAGAGGCTGCAAGGGCACCTGCCCCTTGTGGGAGCGTTTCGCTGGCGAAGACCTGGGGGCGCAGGAAGCAACGCGCGAGACCATCGAGCGGCTTCCCGGGAGGCCAACCCTGTTCTTGACCCTGAGTCTGTCGGCGCTAAAGTTTGAGAAGTACTGGCTGATCGTTGCGGGGGTGCATGTCGTGGGAAGGGGCAGGATATGGCTCTGAGGCAGACGTATCTGAGCTTGAAAGACAGACTCCCCCCAGATTCCGAGGCTGTACTCGTCATGCGCGGCCGAGGGAACGATGAACTTGCTCCGTCGCGCGACTTGCTTGAGGAATTCAACGACTACAAGGCGCGTTTCTCGCGAAACCCCGGGTACGCCACAGCCTACGACTTCGCATGGGACAAGAGCGAATACGAGAGCAAGTTCCGCGCGCAGATCAGGGGCAGTCACAGCGCAATGCTGAAGCTGCAGAGCATAGCGGAGCGCGCTCGGAGGCGCGACGTATTCCTGATCTGCTACGAGGCCTACGACAAGCCCTGTCATAGGAAGCTGCTGCTTCAGATAGCTGAAGAGGAGTTTGGCGCGAACGTCGACCCGTCACCGTTTCTGCCCGCGGGAACGGAGGGGGGCAAAGCGAAGAAGCACCAAGCAGAGCCCAGTCTGTTCTGAGGCGGCGCTCACAGGTACTGGTCAGGCGCAGAGAGCAGGAAGAGGGCGGACCTGCCCCTTTAGGACGGTCGAAGCTAGGCGCCAGGATTGAACCGGGTCAGACCAGCTTGAGAAGTGGACCGTGCACCGGGGGCGGGGCACGACGATCATCTGATATTCATGATCCTCGCGTTTCTTTCCAAGCTGGTCAAGCAATCCAGTGCCAAGGGGAAGTCCCAAGCTCGTCCACTGAGAGGTACCAGGAGGCACAACTCTCGAACTCAGCTCCCAGTTTGAAAGCAGTCCACTAGGGCGTACCCTGCGGTCGTGTCGTCAGAGCCAACGCGGCGGCGAGCCACTCCGTGACCGTGGCGAGCACAGGGACGCCGCGAGACTCGATCTCGCGCGAGATCCGCCCGGTGTACGCGCCACCAGAGGCGCCGCAGAGGATCGGCTTCCTGGGGAAGCGGGCGGGGAGGGACGCAAGGACTTCGATGATCCCCTCGTCAAGCGGAGCGTCCTGGAAGACAAACCAGGCCATTACCAGGTCCACGTTCACGTCACTGAGGAGGAACGAGAGGCCGGCGTCGTAGTCCTTCGACGTGGCCGACCCTGTCACGTCGAGGGGGTTCCCGACGACGAAGTACGGCGGGAAGGCAGCCCTCATCGCGGCCAGGGTCCGCTCCGTGACCGTTGCTTGTTCGAGGCCCCTCTCTGTGAGGAGGTCGAGGGCCTGGATCATTGGCCCCGCTCCGTTGCTCGCGAGGGCGACACGGCGTCCGTTGGCGCGCGGTTGGAGGGCGAGGGCGCGGGACGCGGCAACGAGCTCCTCGACGCTGTCCACGGCGATGAGCCCCGCCTGAGCAAAGGCGCCGCGCCACGCCCCGTACGTCCCACCAAAGAAACCGGTGTGGGAGACGGCCCCTTTCGCTCCTGCCGGGGTTCGCGCCGACTTGAAGACAACGATCGGCTTCCGCGCCGCAACCTTCCGCGCTGAGGCGATGAACTTCCTCCCGTCGGCCAAGCCCTCGAAGTAGCACGCGATGACGCGCGTCTCTGGATCGTCGCCCAGGTAGGCGACGAGGTCCGCCTCGTCCACGTCGAGCCGGTTTCCGTAGCTCAGGAACCGAGAGACGCCGAGGTCGGCGACCTTCTCCAGGATGGCCAGTCCGACCGTCCCGGACTGGGTGAGAACGGCGAGGGGTCCCGCCTTGGGGCGCGTCATCCGCTCCGGTTCCTGGAAGAACGTGTCGAGGCGGTTCGGCCCGGAGAGGACGCCGATGCAGTTCGGGCCAACGATGCGCACTTCCCCCGCCTTGGCCAGGCGGGCGACCTCCTGCTCAAGGCGGGCGCCTTCCTCCCCAAGCTCCTTCCCGCCGCCGGAGACAATGACCAGGTTGCGTGTCCCCTTCTCGGTGCACTCCACAACCAGCGCAGGCATTGCGGCAAGCGGGATCGCCGCGACGGCGAGGTCGACCGCCCCGGAGATCGCGGACAGGCTCGGGTAGGTCTTCGCCCCGAGGATCTCGCCGTGGCTGGGATTTACTGGGTGGACCTTCCCCGCGTACTGCCCGGAGAGGAGGCTCCGCATAATCGCGTAGCCGATCTTCCCCGGCGTGGCCGACGCGCCCACGACGGCGACCGACGTTGCGTCGAAGAACCGGGCGAGGTGCCGCGTGTCCGGTGGAGCGACCGGGCCGAGGGGGCGAGGCGTCTGCTCGAGGAGGACCTTCGCATCGAGGACGCGATGCTCCTTGCCCAAGACAACGACGGGGTTGAGGTCGATCGAACCGAGGCGTCCGGCAAGGGCCATTCCCATCCGGCTCGCGCGGAGGAGGAGGTCGACGAGCACCTCGCGCGAGAGCGGATCGCGGCCTCGGTAGCCCTCGAGGACCTTCCGCGCTCGGATCTCCGTCAGCATCTCCTCCGCATCCTCGGCCTCGATGGGCAGGAGGCGGAAGGTGATGTCCGAGAGGAGCTCGGTGAAGATGCCACCCAGGCCAAAGGCGATGACCGGTCCGAACTGCGGGTTCCACTGGAGGCCGATGAAGAGCTCGGTCCCGCCCGCGACCATCTCCTCGACGTCGGCTCCGAGGATCCCCGCTTGGGGAGCGGTGCGGCGAACGTCCTCCCCCATCCGGCGGAAGGCGGCGCGGACCTCGTCCGGGGTCGAGAGCCCCAGGCGGACGCCGCCTGCCTCGGTCTTGTGGAGGAGGTCAGAGGAGGCGACCTTGAGGGCGACTGGGAAGCCGATCCCCGAAGCGATCTTCGCGGCTTCATCGGCGTCCCGCGCCCGTCCTCCTCTGGGCATCTCGAACCCAAACCGGCCGAGGACCTCCCGTGCTTCCTCCATCCCGTCCCCCTTTCGGGCTTCACGTGCCGCGCCCTTCGCGGGCGCGAGGATACCCCTCGCCGCGCCTCCTCGGCAAGCCCCGCCGGCGACCGTGTCCGACCGGACTCGCGACAGGCCAGAGCGGGATGCAAGATCGCGAGCTTCTTCCCGCGAGTTGACTTCCCCCTTGTCGTGGGATAGAAATGGGATGACCGGTCTAAAGAATAGACCAATCAACCGGGAAGGACACGACGGATGGCGCTCAAGTTCAGGGAAGTCCCGCAGGCGAGGACGAAGGGCTCCCAGGTCGCGGAGCAGATCCTCGACGCCATCCGCTCCGGCCAGTACACCGGAGGGGACCGGCTTCCGCCGGAGAGGGACCTCGCCGCGGCGATGGGCGTGAGCCGAGGGTCCGTCCGCGAGGCGATCGGTGCCCTGCAAGTGGCCGGGATTCTCCAGAGCCGAGTCGGCGACGGAACGTACGTCGCCCCGGCCGGCGCCCGCGAGGTGAAGAGCGGGGTCACGGCCTTGATCGAGGCCGGGGTGGATCTCCTCGACATCTGGAAAGGAAAGGAGGAGATCGAGGTCCTCCTCCTCGAAGCCGCGGCGCGCGCGGCGACAGACGAGGAGATCGAGGCCATGTCCGCGACTCTGTCTCGGATGGCCGAAGGGGTGCGGCGCCGCGACTATCGGACGTACCTCGTCTCGAATGTCCGCTTCCACCTCGCGATCGCCAAGGCGGCCAGGAACCCCTCGCTCGCCAAGGCCGAGAACGCGCTTCTCCGCGTGACGCAGCAGATCTACCGCGCCGCCGAGCGTGGGCGCGAGGAGGCGGCCGCTCTGCACCTCGACCGCGCCCTCGCGGTGCACCAGACGATCCTTGACGTCCTGCGAGAGCGGAACCCAGAGGGAGCGCGGAGGGCGATGCGGGCCCACTTCAATGAGGTGGCTCGGTTCATCAAGGGCGCCTTTGGCTAGAGGAGCGGACTCGCCAGGCGGGACCATCGTGGACCGACAACCTAGAGTGAGACCGAGAGGAGGCCGAAAGAGATGGCAGAGACCTTGAAGAACTACGTCGGCGGCAAGTGGACGGCGTCTGGTTCGAAGCGCACCCTCGACGTGCACAACCCGGCGAGCGGGGAGGCGATCGGCCGCGTCCCGCTCTCAACTGCAGGAGAGGTGCGAAGCGCGGTCGCCGCCGCGAAGGCGGCGTTCCCCGAGTGGCGGGAGACTCCACCCCTCGTGCGCTCGCGGTACATGTTCCGCCTGAAGGCCCTCCTCGAGGAGCACTTCGAGGACCTGGCGCGAACGGTCACCCTCGAGCACGGGAAGATCATCGACGAGGCTCGGGGCGAGGTGCGCCGGGCGATCGAGAACGTCGAGGTCGCGGCCGGGGTCCCGTCGCTCATGATGGGCTACAACGCCGAGGACATCGCCGTCGGGATCGACGAGGACTGCGTCTTCCAGCCGATCGGGGTCTTCGCCTGCGTCGCCCCGTTCAACTTCCCGGCGATGGTTCCGTTCTGGTTCCTCCCCTACGCCGTCGCGTGCGGCGACAGCTACATCGTCAAGCCGTCCGAGGTCTGCCCGACCAGTCAGAATCGCCTCTTCGAGCTCCTGGAGGAGGCCGACTTCCCGCCCGGGGTCGTCAACCTCGTGAACGGGGACAAGGAGGCGGTCGACGCCCTCCTCACCGACCCGGACGTGGCGGGGGTCTCCTTCGTCGGGTCGACGCCGGTGGGGAAGTACATCTACGCCACGGCGGCGGCGCACGGGAAGCGTGCGCAGTGCCAGGCCGGAGCCAAGAACTGCCTCGTCGTCATGCCCGACGCCAACCTCGACCGGACCGTCGCCGCGATCCTCACCTCGGCCTTCGGGACCGCCGGCCAGCGCTGCCTCGCTGGCTCACTCGTCGTCGCCGTGGGCGACGCCTACACACCGCTGCGCGATAAGCTCGTCGCCGCCGCCTCCGCGCTCAAGGTCGGCGACGGACTCGACGAGAGCGTGCAGATGGGCCCGGTCGTGACGCGCAAGTCGCTCGACCGGATCCTGGGCTACGTGGAGAGCGGGGTGAAGGAGGGAGCGAAGCTCCTTCTGGACGGACGCAAGGTGAAGGTCGACGGGCACCCGAACGGGTACTTCATCGGCCCGACGATCTTCGACGGCGTGCGCCCCGACATGACGATCGCCAAGGAGGAAATCTTCGGCCCCGTCCTCGGGATCGCACGAGCCAAGGACTTTCCCGAGGCCCTGTCGATCATCGACGGCCTCCCGTTCGGGAACGCCGCCTCTCTCTTCACCCAGAGCGGGAAGTGGGCGCGGGAGTTCAAGTACCGCGTCCCGTGCGGGAACGTGGGGATCAACGTTGGGATCGCCGCCCCCATTGCGAGCTTCCCGTTCGCGGGGATGCGCAACTCCTTCTTCGGCGACCTGCACGGTCAGGGTCGGGACGCGATCCAGTTCTTCACGGACCGCAAGGTGGTCATCTCGCGCTGGTTCTAGGAGGGGCGATGGATCTTGCGACGTTCGGTGCGATCCTGCGCTTCGCGATGGACCTCGAGGGGAAGGCCGAGGCCTTCTACCGGGAAGCCGGATTCGCAGAGGCGACCGCAGCCGCGGCGAAGCGCCTGAGGCTCCTCGAGCAGGCCCGCCGCGAGGGCGTAGCGGAGATGATCCTCGAGCCGATCACCGGCCTGGACGCGGCGGCGTACGCAGCGCACCTAGAGAAAGCGGCGGACGTGTCGCAGTTCGAGGGAGCCTGCGCGCGGTTCTACAAGGACGCCGCGGCGAAGCTCCCGATCCGAGAGGTCGTCCGTCTCTTCCAGCGGCTGGCGCTGGAGCACGAGCCGGCAGAGGCCCAACCAGGAAACAGGCAGGGCGCCTCGCGACGGACCGAAGGAGGGTGAGATGCAGCCAGTGCGTGAGTTCCGGACCCCGGGCGTTCTCGTCGCCGGTTCGGGGGCCCTAGATCGATTGGGGGAGCTGGCGGCGAAGCGCGGGTACCGGAAGGCGCTCCTCGTGACCGACCGCGTGATGCGCGACCTCGGGTTCGTGGCGCGCGCGGAGGGGATCCTGGAGAAGGCGGGGGTTCCCTGCGTCGTCTACGACGGGATCGCGACCGAGCCGGTCATCGCCTACGTCGAGGAGGGGCTCGCCGCGTACCGCGCCGCGACGTGTGACGCCGTGGTCGCCCTCGGCGGGGGGAGCGTCCTCGACGCGGCGAAAGCGGTTGCCGCCATGGTGACGAATCCGGGCTCGATCAGCGACTACAAGGGGCTCGGCAAGGTCACCCAGCGGACGGCGCCGCTCGTCGCCATCCCCACCACCGCCGGGACGGGGAGCGAGGCGACCCCGTTCACGATCATTACCGACCCCAGGACGAGCGTGAAGATGCTGATCGGAAGCCCGTTCCTCCTCCCCGACGTCGCCCTCGTCGACCCGGTCCTCACCCACCCGTGCCCGCCTCAGGTGACGGCGGCGACGGGGATCGACGCCCTCGTCCACGCGATTGAGGCCTACGTCTCGGTCCGCGCCCAGCCGATGAGCGACGTCTTCGCCCTCGCGGCGATCGAGCGCCTCCACGGCCACCTGCGCCGGGCATGGACGAACGGCGGCGACGCCGAGGCGCGCGAGGAGGTGATGCTGGGCGCCCTTCAGGCCGGGATCGCCTTCGGCAACGCCTCCGTCGCCCTCGTGCACGGGATGTCCCGGCCGATCGGGGCGAACTTCCACGTTGCTCACGGGGTCTCCAACGCCGCGCTCCTGGCCGTGGTCATGGAGTGGAGCCTTCCCGGGAACCCGACGCGCTATGCGCACGTCGCCCGCGCGATGGGCGTTAGCACCTCTGGCCTATGCGGAATGGACGCGGCACGGGCCGGCGTGGACGCCGTCCGCCGTCTCCTCGCGGACATCCGCATCCCGCCGCTCTCCGACCTCGTGCCGGACCGCTCGCGCTTCCTCGACCTCGCCCCGCGGATGGCCGACGCGGCGATCGAGAGCGGAAGCCCAGGGAACAACCCGCGGGGGGCGACCAAGGAGGAGATCGTCGATCTCTACCGGAGAGCCTACGAAGGCTAAGGGAGAGGGGGCGACCCAGTCGGCGGTTTCGTGCTCGGGGAGGGGATCATGCCTTGGCCGAGGTGAGGCGGCAGACCTCGAGGAGAAGGAGACCCTGCGCTGGCGCGCGCTGGTTTGCGGCGCGGCAGGACGTGGGCAGTCGCCCTTTCCCAGGTCGAGCCCCGCGCTATACTACCCGCCCTGGAGGGACTGGATGAGCCGGAGAGTTGCGCGGGGATCTCTGCTGTTCGTAGTTCTGTTCGCTCCCGCGACGCTCAGCGGCTGTCTCGGCGGGTGGAGTGGGACACCGCCCGTCGCTGTCGCAACGGCTCGACCGGACTCGGGGCCTGCCCCGTTGACGGTCGTCTTCGACGCGTCGCTTTCGGCCTCAGGGACCGAAGGGATCGTCGAGTGTCGGTGGGATTTCGGCGCCGCCGGCACCGCAACGGGGGCTCAGGCGACCCGCACGTACGCGGACACAGGCGCATACACGGTGACTCTCACCGTGGCAGACGGCGCGGGGCGGACGAGCCAGGACACCGTCTTGATCCTCGTCACCGATTCGCCTTCCGATCGATCCCCGGTCGCGAGGTTCACAGCGGAGCCCGCGTGGGGAGAGGCCCCGCTTGAGGTTCACTTCGACAGCTCGGGATCCTCTTCCCCCAACGGCACGATCGTCGCCTACGCCTGGGACTTTGGGGATACCTGGAAGGGAACCGGTGCGCAGGCCACCCACACCTACGAGATTCCGGGTTGGTACACCGCCACGCTGACCGTGACGGACGACACCGGCCACCGTGCCCAGATTGCCGCAACCATCCTCTGTCAGGGGCAATGCGGCGGCTGACGTCGCGGGCGCGCGCACCCGACCACTCAGGAAGACCGTCGTCCCCGAGGTCTCGTGGACTGGTCTACGTCCCCGCGGCCTGCACGCTGGCAGGGGATCGGAGGGACCTGCTCCTCCCTGCGGTCGAGGGCTACGGTCCCAGGGTGGATGATGAGAGGACCTTCGTCCTCAGCCGCGTTTGGTGGTAGCGGACCGGGGCCGCTGCTGCAGTCCAAGTCCTCTCAGGCGTGACGAAGAGGCCTCTTGATGGGCCGTTGCTCGCGAGGGCAGAGTGGACGCTCCTGCTCCCGAACCTCGCCAACTCCCTGCTCTCCTATCTCCGGGAGTACCCGTCCGGCGTTGCCATTGCCACACCCTCTCAATGAATTCGGTCTCCGGCAATCCCGGGGCGGTTCAGAGATCAGGTCAGCGCCGCTCCGAACGGGCGATCATCGCGAGCCCATCGCCGGCGTCTCCACGCGGGTCCTTCTAGGCTGGAGTTCCCGCCCCCGAAATCGCGCCGGTGGGGAGCAGGACGCGCGGGTACCGGTTCCTGTGTGCCTATTCGTACCCATGTAACAGGACATGTGTCGTCTTGACACGCGGATGGTTCCG
>Ga0315274_10004503_pt1 | contig 20489 bp, 17 predicted proteins | sample YL17G02_20_MG_FD_203700 | JGI IMG/M metagenome (GOLD analysis project Ga0315274, IMG submission 203700) | Sediment microbial communities from Yellowstone Lake, YNP, Wyoming, USA - YL17G02_20 | ecosystem: Environmental > Aquatic > Freshwater > Lake > Sediment | place: USA: Wyoming | collected...
ACATGATCGGCTTCCGCTCCTACATGTCCGGTTTCACCGGCGATATGGCCCAAATGCCGGGCGTCAGCCAGGTCGTCCAGAAACTCGGCCTGACCCTCAACGCCAATGCCCTGATCATCCTGGGAGCGTCGCTGTTCTTCGCCATCCTCTGCGCCCTGGCCATGGCCACGATCCTCGGGGTGCTGGCCGAGGACTTCCGGAGCGCCCAGAGTCTGATCATGCCGATGCTGATCCTGATCATGATCCCCTACTTCGTTTCCATGTTCGCCGACGTCAAGACCATGTCGTTCCCGATCAAGCTTTTCATCCTGGCCAACCCCTTTTCCCATCCTTTTCTGGCCATGCAGAACATCTTCCTGGAGAATTACCGGGCCGTGGCTTTGGGAGTCCTCTATATGGCCGTCTTCTTCGGGATCATGGTCTATATCGCCGGCCGGATATTCTCGACCGACAAAGTCCTGACCATGAAGCTCCGTTGGGGCAAGAAAAAAGTCGTCCTGTAATTTTTTTCAGCGCCGGCTACGCCTGGTTGAAATAAGACGGCGGCCCTCCTTCTCATTTTCCGAGAAGGCTATTATAATAGCGTTGTCGGAGGACGCGATCATGCGAGTCGTCAACACCGTGGAGCTCAAGAACAAGACGAACAAACTTCTACGCGCCGTCGCGGCGGGAGAGCCCTTGATCATTTCTTATCGGGGCAAACCAGCCGCCTCGCTGCTTCCGCTTTCGGAGGACGATCTCGAGGACTTCATCATCGAACATAGCCCGTCCATTCGGAAGAAAATCGCGACCGCGGAAAAAGACATTAAGGCCGGAAAGACGGTCTCGCTGGATGAGGTTTTGACCCGGACGGGGACATAACGATGGCCCGATTCGCCGTCAGGTTGACGAAATCGGCCGCAGACGACCCGGATGCTCTTCCGCCCGAAACCAGAAAGCGGATAGGATCGGACCTTCACGGCCTCGAGACCGATCCTTATCCTCTCGGCGAAAAGACCAAGAAACTCAGGGGTTTTCATCCCGCTCTTCATCGAATGCGTTCGGGCGATTTTAGGATCATTTATCGACTCCAAGACGAAACCATCTTCATCCTTCGCATTCTCGACCGCAAAAATCTGAAACGAATCATAAAAAGACTGAAATTTTAAATTTTCGCCGGGAGACCCATGAGATGAAAGAACAATGTTCGCTCTCGCGTTTACGCCCGCTCCGAAGGATGCCGCCTCGGTCCGCCCCTCACTTTCCGGCGATTGCCGCCGCGACGGTGCTTCTCTTGGCTCTCGCGGCGCCTTCGTTTCCGGTCCCGGCCGGACAGACCGTCGGACGGCAGAACGCCGACCGATCCGTCCTCCCGGTGAACCAGATCCTCACCCCGGCCGGCCGCCAGGTCGACCTGCCCGGGATGCGGCCCCAAGCCCTGGCCCTCAGCCCCAACGGCCGTCTCCTGGCCGTGGCCGGCAAGAGCCATGAAGTCGTGACCGTGGACCCGGCGACGGGGCGCATCCTCCAGGTTGTTCCCCTGCCTTCCGAGGGACTCACGGAGCCCCAGCCGGAGATCCCCTCGGACAACATTCTCGAGCCCGACGAAAAGGGTCAGGTGAGCTATACCGGTCTGGTCTTCTCGCCTGACGGGAAAAGGCTTTACCTCAGCAACGTCAACGGAAGCATCAAGGTCTTCGCCGTCGGGGCGAAAGGCTTGGTAGCCGGCCTGTTTTCGATCCCCCTCCCGCGCGTCGCCGGCCTGCGCCGCGAGGAGGAAATCCCGGCGGGGCTGGCCGTCTCTTCCGACGGGGCCCGCCTCTACGCCGTCCTCAACCTCTCGAACCGGCTGGCCGAGATCGAGGCCGCGACGGGAAAGCTCCTCCGGACGTTCGACGTCGGCGTGGCTCCCTACGATGTCGTCCTTGTCGGGCCGAAAGCCTACGTCAGCAACTGGGGCGGCCGCCGGCCCGCCGAAGGCGACGTCACCGGGCCGGCGGGACGCGGGACGAAGGTCAAGGTCGATCCGACGACCTTCATCGCCAACGAAGGCTCGGTCACGGTCATCGACCTCGAGGCCGGGCGCGTCGCGGCCGAGGTCCTCGTCCATCTCCACGCTTCGGCCCTGGCCGTCTCGCCCGACCGCCGCTACGTCGTCTGCGCCAACGCCGCCTCCGACAACCTCAGCGTCATCGATACGCGGACCGACCGGGTCGTCGAGACCATCTGGGCGAAGCCGAACCCGGCCGACCTGTTCGGCGCCTCGCCCAACGCCCTGGCGTTCAATGCGAAGGGCGATACTCTCTACGTCGCCAACGGCACCCAGAACGCCGTCGCCGGTATCGATTTCAAGCCCGCGAAACGCGGCTCCAAGCTGTTCGGGCTCATCCCCGTCGGCTGGTATCCCGGCGCGATCGTCTATCACCGGAATTTGAGTATGCTCTACGTCGCCAATATCAAGGCCCTCCCCCTCGCCCCGGCGAAAGACAAGCGGAGCGGCGGTACGGGATACAACACCCACCAGTACCACGGCTCGTTATCGCTCGTCCCCCTGCCCGCCCGGGAGGAGATGCCGAAACTCTCGGCCGCGGTCTGGGACAACTACCACCGCGATCGGATCGCCCGGGCCTTGGCCTCTCCCCGGCCCGGACAGCCCGCCCGCCCCGTTCCGGAAAGGATCGGCGAGCCCAGCCTCATCAAGCACGTCGTTTATATCGTCAAGGAAAACCGGACCTACGACCAGGTCCTGGGCGACGTGGCGGAGGGAAACGGCGACCCCTCGCTTTGCATCTTCGGCGAGCGGGTCACCCCCAACCAGCACAAAATGGTCCGGGAGTTCGTCCTCCTCGACAACATCTATTGCTGCGGCATTTTAAGCGCCGACGGCCACCAATGGTCGATGGCGGCGTTCGGGACGGACTATCTCGAGAAGTCCTTCGCCGGCTGGCCCCGCAGCTATCCCGACGGCATGGGCGAGGACGAGATCGACGCCCTGGCCTATGCTCCGACCGGATTCATCTGGGACAACGCCATCCGCCGCGGGAAGACCCTCCGGGACTTCGGCGAATTCGCCATGTCCACCGTCCGGTGGGCCGATTCCACCCGAAAGGGCGAGCCGGATTGGATGGCCTGCCGGCGGGAGTTTCAGAATCCGAAGGGCGAAATCATCTTCGGGAGCGCGCCCGCCATCGAGTCGCTCCGCCCCTACCTGGCGGACAAATACGTCGGCTGGAACATGGAGGTCCCTGACGCCTATCGGGCCCGGGTTTTCATCGAGGAGCTCAAGGAGTTCGAGAAGAAAGGGACCTTCCCCGAGCTTGTCCTCATCTGCCTCCCCAACGATCACACCAGCGGGACGAAAGAGGGATCCCCCACGCCGGCCGGCCATGCCGCCGACAACGACCTCGCCTTCGGACAGATCCTCGAGGCCTTGAGCCGAAGCCCGTTTTGGAAGGACATGGTTGTTTTCGGAATCGAAGACGATCCCCAGGACGGCTGGGACCATGTCAGCGGCTATCGGACGACGGCCTATATCGCCGGCCCATTCGTCAAGCGCGGCGCGGTCGTCAACACGATGTTCAATACCGTGAGTATTCTCCGGACGATCGAGCAGATCCTAGGGTTGCCGCCGATGAATCAATTCGACGCCGCGGCGGCCCCGATGTTCGAGTGCTTCACCGATTCGCCCGATTTTTCGCCGTTCACGGCGTTGCCCGCCCAAATCAAGATCGATGAACTGAACCCCCCGCCCCAGGAAATAAAAGACAAGCTCCTCCGGAAAAACGCCCTTGCCTCAGCCCGGTTGAACTTCAAGCGGATCGACGCTTGCCCCGAGGACGTCCTGAACCGGATTCTCTGGCATTCGGTCAAGGGAAGCGCCGCCCCCTACCCCGTTTGGGCGACGAGCGGCCGCGGAGGAGACGACGACGACAAAAAGGAGGAGCGACCATGAGCGCGACTCATATCGTGGACGTCATCATCGAGATCCCGAAGGGCAGCCGGAACAAGTCTGAATACGATCGCGACAAGAAATTTTTCAAGCTCGACCGAATGCTGTTTTCCTCGATGCCCTATCCGAGTGATTACGGCCATATCCGCAACACCTGAGCCGAGGACAACGACCCCCTCGATGCCCTCGTTCTCGTTACCGAGCCGACCTTCTCCGGAAGCCTGATCGAGTTCAAGCCTATCGGCTTATTTAAGATGCGGGGCAAGAAAGGCCTCGATCATAAGATCCTCTGCGTCCCGATGAACGATCCTCTCTGGAACCACATCCACCGAATCGCCGCCGTCGCACCCCATCTCCTCATCGAGATCGAGCACTTTTTCGACGTCTACAAAGAGCTCGAGCCCAAGAAGACGGCCGTCGAGGGGTGGGAGGACGACGAATCCGCCCGCAAAGTCGTCCGCGAGTCCCAAGAACGATTCCGGGAGCGCTCCGCCGCGCGCTAGATTCGCCCCGAAGTCCGCCCGGAATTCCCTGATCCCCGGGGCAAGACTTTCGTCGCGAAGGCCGGGAGAGCCGGGGATCGGAAATCACCGTCATCGCCCGTGTACCCCGGAGGCCTTGGGATAAATAGGGTGAATGGGGTAGCTGTCACCGAAAAAAAAGCCCGCCCCGGCGGGGCCGGGGCGGGCTTTGTGCGTCTGCTTGGGCTGCTGCTTCTGCTGTTGCTTAGAACTGGAAGCGCACGCCGAACCGAACGACTCTGGGGTTCAGGATTTCGTTCAGCCGGCGGTTGGTGGGATTCGTCCAGGAATCGTACTGGACGCCGTTGGCGAAGTAGGCATCGCCGAAGTAGGCGTCGTAGGCTCTATTGACGGTGGCGGAGTTCAGGAGGTTGAAGACGTCGGCCATGAAGTACAGCCGTCCCTCTCCGACCCTGACCATTTTTTCGAGGCGGAGAGTGAAATTGTAGAAGGTGGGGAGGCTGTCCGTGACGTCCGTCTGGGTGGCGATATACGTCCAGGTGTTATACGGGTTGGGAGCGGTGTCGTTCTGGAGCCAGAAACCGTTCGGGATTTTCCAGCCTTCGCGGGCGTTGAAGGTCCCGGAAAGGTTGATGTCGAAGGGGAGTTGATACATCGCGCTCACCTTGGCCATCCAGCTGGTGTACATCAGGACCGAAACTTTGCCGCTGGCGCCGCCGCCCCACATGCCGTAGGGTTTGTCGTCGGACATCCACTGGTTGGTGGGATCGAAGAAATCGGAGCCCCAGTGGTTTCTCTGGTCCTGCCACGTGAAGGAGGCGTTCATGTACCATTTGTGAGATAGCCGCTTGGTCACGACGAGGTCGACGCCCGTATAGCTGTTATAAGAATCGGACTTCCGCATCATCGCATAAGGCGTTCCGGCCGTGGGATAATAGGAAGCGGGCTGGTAGAATTTCCGCCCGGACGCTCCACCGGTGCTGTACGTTTTATTGCCGATGGTGACGCTCGAGGGAATCGTCCCCGCGGGAACATACCAGGGCCCTTGAGTCGGCGGTTTGCTGGGATCGATGATGAGGTTGGCCAACGCGCCGGTATATCCCTTGCTGGAGGGATAATAGGTCATGTTCAAGTCGAAGTTGTCGTACCGCCTCATCGTGAAGTTGATGGAGGCGGCGAAATCGGCGAAGAGCTCGCGTTCGAAGGAGACGAGCAGCTCCCGGGTCCGGGTGGACGATTGGACGCTCTTCTCCTGGAAGAATTGGGTAATGTTGGCATAGTCGAGCTTGGTCTTGTTGTTCCAATCGTAGCCCCCGTACATCCCGGAGATATAGGCATCGCCCGTGTAGCCTCCGGCCAGGGCGGCCAAGGCCTCATCGGTAAAAGCGCCGCCGCTGGTGTATAGGGGATAGACTTGGTATTTTTTCGCGTGGCCGCTCGAATAAGCCCAGTACATCTCGCTGAATTGGGTCTTCGCGTCCCCGTTGGCGTCTTTCCACCAGAAACGCATGTTGCCGCCGGTGCCCAGAGGGCTGGCGGCATAGGTGCCGGTTCCCATGACGTCGCCGTACTGGGAGAGGGCGAGCTTGGCCAAGGTCTTGCCGTCGCCGGTGATGTCCCAGGTGAGGCCGAGGCGCGGAGAGAAGGTGCTCCACCTGTAGTCATCGATCCCCTTGACCGCATCGGCCGTGACTCCGGGGAGGGCGGACTTCAGGGCGGAGTTCACGCTCGAGTCGAAGACCTTTTTCCAGGCGGACCCGCCGTCCAAGATCGCGGCATAATCGACCTGGCCGTTCCCGGGAAGCTGGAGGTCGTATCTCAGGCCGAGAGAGAGTGTGAAGGGGCCCTTCGTGATGGTGTCCTGGAGGTAACCGGCATACTGGTCGGCGATGCCGTTGTCGCGTCCCTCGCGGTAGAAATTGACCCGCTGCCAGCCGGACATTTCGGCGGCCGTCCTGACGCCGTCGGCGTTCGTGTCGAGCATGAGGGAGGTATAGTTTCTGTCGATGTCGAAACCCTGGAAGTTCCCCCACTGATGGGCGGCCACTTTGTGGGAGTATTCCGCGCCGACCTTGATCTCGTGCGACATCCCGAACAGGGCATCGTTGAAGTAGGTGGCGCTGGCCTGGTAGTTGTTCCGGGGACGCGAGGCAAAGTACGAACCCCAGCTGGAGAACATCCCCGAAGCATAGGGGACGTACTTCGAGTTTGTCCGGTCATAGACGACGGGGTAGTCCAGGTCCGCGTCCGTCATCGGCCGCCACCCGAAGCCGGCGTCGTTAAAGGAGTATTTCAGCGAGACGTAGAAGTCGTCGCTGAAAATGTGCTCGTCCTGGAACTTGAGGATCGGGCTGCCCCAGTGGTACTTGCCCTGCTGGTGGTCGCCTTCGGGCTTGGCCACCGCGGCGTTCCGGCCGAACTTCTCCTTGGCCCCGGACGTGACCAGGGCTTCGAACCGGTTGTTGGTGAAGAGCTGGGCGTTCAGCTTGAAGTTGTAGTTGTTGAGGAGGGTTTTGTCCTGAGTGGAGTACATCGTCCAGTTGAAGATGTCCTGGACGCCGTAAGCGGCCCACCACCACAACTTGTCCTTGAGGATGGCGCCGCCGGCGTTGACGCCGTAATCCTTGATCTGCTGGATCTTGTTGACGGCCGCAACGCCCTGCTTGATAAGGTCGTCGGTCAGGTTGTCGGCCTGGAAGTAGATGTCGGTGAGGTAGAAACGGCCGGCCAGGTTGGCTTTATTGCCGCCGCGGCGGGTGACCATGTTCAGGGCGATGCCGCCGGTCTGAACGGTCACGTCGGCCGCGCCGCCCGAGCTGATGTTCAGCTCTTCGAACATGTCGAAGTCATAATACAGGGCGGAGCCGCCGAGAGCCGCCGGGTCGGTGATGTCGATTCCGTCGACGGCCCAGATGTTGTCCGATCCGACATACCCGTTGTTGGACATGTCGCCCTTGGACAGGAACGAGGCTTGTTGACCGGACTCGTTGCCGCCGACGTTCTCCCGGTCGAGCATGATGGAGGGGGCGAGCTGCATGACGACCCAAGGATCGCGGGCCGAAGGCAGCGACTGCAGCGCCTCATTGTTGAAGTTCGTCGAGACGCCGGTCTTCTTGGTGTCGACCGTCGGGGTGACGGCCGTGACCGTGATCTGTTCCTCGATCTTGCCGATTTCCATGGTGATGTTGATTTCGGTGTTCGTGCCGACCTGGATGATGACCCCGGTCTTGGTGAACGTCTTGAAGCCGGTCAGCTCGGCCTTGAGGGCGAAGTCGTTCGCCGGCGAAAGGCCCGGGAACCGGAAGATGCCCTGGGCGTTCGAGATCTGGCTGATCGGAGCCAGGATGTTGGCCGACAGGGTGATCGTGACCCCGGGCAGGGCCGTGCCCTCGTTGTCCGTGATTTTCCCATACAGATTGCCCGTTCTGACCTGGGCCGATGCCGCGACGGCGAAAACGAGCGCAAACAGAACGATTAAGGTCCTTTTCAAATTCTCCTCCTTTTCTGAGGTTTCATTCCTTGTCTCGGAGCGGAATCCGCTCCTTCCGATAAGCCGCGTTTTTTCCTTTTAGTCCGTTCTCACCTCCTGTTTCTATGATTCGCATAATTTAATTCCAAGGCCTTTCTAAGCAATAATCGTGCCATTTTATTAGATTCCGAAGATTGAAGTTAAATAAAACATAATGAATAATTTACGTAAATTTCGACCGATTTAATACTCGATCTCGATTCGATTTATTGGATTTTATTCAAAAAAATGAATCTACCACTTTTTCGCCTTTTTTGGTTCCATCCGGCGAAGGTCCAATCCCATGGCGAAGGAGCCGATCCGGTAGAGGCAGATCTCGCGGAGCGAGGAGGGATGGTGGAGGACTTCGCTCAGCGACTGCATCCCCACGGCCCAAACGCCTCCTCCGCGGACGACGACGACCTTGTAATCGAACAGCTTCCGGATCAGGGTCTCGCGATCGACCTTCGCCGGCAGGACGGGGATGACGAGATAGAGGAACGTCCCCTCGGCGTCCAAAGGAACGATCCGGTCGGACACTTCGTCCTCCCCCGGATATCGGAAATAGGAATGGGCTTCGGCTTCCGGGAGCCAAACGTGCATGATCGTTTGGAAATCGGTTTCGGCGTAAATCGCTTTGTGGACGGCGAGCTCGGCCGAATCGGCGGGATCGGGCCGGAGAGGCAGGCGTCGGAAGGGGCCGCCGACCTCCCGCGGCATGGACGCCTTCGGGGCATAAAGAATGCGGTTGACCCCGCGGACGGACATCGAGCCCGTGTGGAAAGGCGAAAGGCGCGATTCGAAAATCCGCGCTCCGGCCTTGCGGAATTCCCGGAGGATCTCGGTCTCCTCCGGGAACTCGGAGATCTTGTCGCCCTCGATCTCGTACGGGGGCGGGGCGAAGCCGAAAAATCGCGAGGGGTCGGTTTGGATGTCCCGGCGCAGGCCTTCGACGTCGACCTTGAGCGTCCGGGCTTCGCGCACGACCTGGCCGGCGTTGTTGGCCACGCATTGGAGGAAGAAAGCCTCCGGGAGCGTCCGGGCCCGGACGAACGTCCCGTGGCCCTGGATGACCGTCGCCGGATGGTCGGCGAGCCGCCGGGGAATGAGGGCGGCCATCTCCGGCGAACCGCTGGGGACGGCGAACCAGTCGACGTGGACGTGGTCGCCGAGATGATACCGGCCGAGCGGATCGATGGGGACGAAATCCGGCGGCTGGGCGGGCTTGGGAGCATCGTCCATCGTGGCGATCCAAAGCTCTTTCGTGTGGGCGTGCATGGACGCCCCGACGCCGGGGAGGCTCAGGATGCGCTGGTGGACGTCGGTCTCGGACGAGGCCTTGTAGTAGCCGTAATCGGTGTCCGTGGCCGAGAGAAAACAGATCTGGCTCGCCTCGAGGTCTCCTTTCTGCGAGCCGGTGGCGGTGATGATGATCTCGTCGACGCCGCTTTCGTCCCGGACCCGGACGGCCATATTGCCGCTGTGGCTGTCCTGGATGTCGTAGGCGAGAGAGGCCCGGCCGATCGTTTGAAAGAGATGGAGGAGCTCGTCGCTCGCTTTCCAGGCCCGGCGGGTCATTTCGACCTCCCGGAGATCCGGAGATGGTCGAGAAGCGCCGGCGCCGGTCGGCCGTCGGCGTCCCATCCCCGGACTTCGTAGTAATCGCGGCGCATCCGCTCCTGGGCGTCGAACGACACCGCCCGATCCTCGCCGGCGACGAGGATCGGCTCGTCGGCGAAACGAGGGGGAAGGGCATCGTCGGCCGGGGTCGCGCCCGCTTCGAGGTTGAACAGGCGTTCGAGCGTCGCCACGCGGTTCTCGATCTCCTCGAGACGCGCGACCGAAAAATCCAGGCCGGTGACCCCGGTGAGCATCCGGGACCAGGGATCGCTCCCGAAGGCATAGCCCGTGAAGCGGCAGATGCCCAGGCTGTCCTGAAGGATGCCCTGGTTCTGCATGTTCCGGATGGCGATCGGCGATTGGAGGAGGCTGAAGCGCGGGATCTCCTTCGTCCCGCCGAAGAAGGCGAGGGAGACGGCGTATCCGCCGCGGAGATGGCATGCTCCGGAAGGCGAGGTCATGTACCCCAGCGCCTGGGTGAAGGAGGCCCGGGGATCATAGGCCGGGATCTCGAGACGCTTGACCGTCATGGCCAGATCGGGCCGGCCGCAGCGCTCGGCGAGGCGGAATGATCCTTCGGCAAGCAGGGCGCCGGCGCCCCGGCGGAAGGCCGTCTCGACGGCCAGGTGTTCGAGGATCGCGGCATTCCCGAACCGGAGGTCGAGGCCGCCGGCGTCTTCGGGCCGGAGGAGGCCGCGCTCGAATAGCTCCATCGCGCAGGCGACCGAGCCGCCGAAGCTGATCGTGTCCAAGCCGAGCTCGTTGCAGCGGTAGTTCGCCGTCGTGATGGCCTCGAGGTCATAGATGTCGCAGTCCGGACCCATCAGCACGACGGTTTCGTATTCGGGGCCTTCGCCCGACTGAAAGGCGCCGCCGGATCCTTCGATCCTAGTGTGGCGCTGGCAGCCGATCGGGCATAAATAACAGCCCGCCGCCCGCTCGAGGATGGTCTTGGCGATGGTTTCGCCCGAGACGCGCTCCAGATCTTCGTCGCGATGGGAGCAATCTTGGAAGTTGCGATGCGGGAGCATATCGATGACGTTAATGAGCTCGACGAGCCCGGCCGTGCCGAGCTCGCGGAGAAGGCGTTTGGTGACCGGCGCTTGGCGCATTAGATAAAGGGCCTGGTCGTAGCCGGACTGGTACCGCTCCTTGTCGTGGATTTGGATTTTCTCCCGGCCGAAGACGCGGACGGCTTTGAGATTTTTCGATCCCCAAACCGCGCCGGGGCCGCAGCGGCCGTAGACGCGGTTACGATCGTTGCCCACCGCGGCGTACCGGACGAGGTTTTCCCCCGCCGGCCCGATGCTGAGAACGCGCGGCCGGACGGCCGGCTCGAAGCCGGCGGTGAGGGCGTCGGTCACGGCGTGAATGTCCTTTCCCCAAAGGGCGTAAGCGGGAAGGACTTCCACTTTATTCGAGGTGATATCGATCCAAACGGGAGACGCGGCCTGGCCCTTGATGACGAGGGCGTCGTAACCCGCGGCCTTGAACGACCAACCCCAGCCGCCGCCCGAGTTGGACGTGCCGATGACGCCGGTGAGGGGCGACTTGAAGACCATATGGCCGCGGGCCGCGGTCGGAGCGTTCGTTCCGACGAGCGGCGAGGCGGCCAGGGCGAGGACATTTTCGGGACCGAGGGGATCGCAAGCCGGGTCGACGGCGTCGTAAAACAGGCGCGTCGCCAGGCCGCGCCCGCCGAGATAGTCGGCCCCAAGAGCCGGGTCCAGGGGAAGAACCCGGGCGTCGCCCGAGGAAAGGTCGACCTCGAGAATTTTTCCGTGGAAGCCGAACGGCGCGGGGCTCATCCAAACAGCCTCGCTCTAATAAACTTCGTCGTGCGTTCCGATATCAATGAAGACGCATTTAGTTTTCGTCTCGAAATAGAAAATGACTCGAAAATCGAATTCAATCGAAAAACTCCAGAGATCTTTAAGTTTTCCGGATAGTTTATGCGTTTTTTTCCCAAAATATCTTTTCCAAATCGGGATGGGTTTTTATTCGCCTCTCCAAGGCCTTCCTGAACGAAGAGCTAAAAGCGATCCGGACCATAAGAAAACTAAACCTGCTTATCCTCGAACGAAAGATTCCGGATTTCCATTACGATTTTTCCGTAATCAAGTCGCATCGATGACTTCCTATTTTTTGGAATTTATTATCGGACAGAAGGACCGACAAGTCAAACGGAGTACACGCAAGCCTTGAATCGTCTCGTTGAAAGACCCATATATACGAGGGGACTTCCGGATTAAAGAGCCTCCCAACTCCGTGAACCTCGAAGCTCCCGGCTCGGACGTCCGCATTCAGATCCGAACGGACGGGCGATAACGGCAGAAGGACTTAGCCGACATCCTGAGGCTCGTCGAAAAAAGAAAAGCCCTCGCCGCCCGGATTCCTGCGGCCCTCAAGGCCAAGCTCCGGCTCTAAGAGGGGGAATCCGGAACGGATCAAGGGCGATTTCATCCGCCGCCCATCATGGGGAAGACGGCGACGACGTCGCCGTCGCGGAGAGCGCCGGCAAGGCCGCCCCGGGACGAAAGGCTCGCGCCGTTGACGAGGATGATGAGGTGGGGCTTGAGGGCCGGGCCGTCGAAGAGCTCGGCCCGGCGCGACGGCGTGTCGGCGACGGCGTCGAGAAGCGCTCCGATCATCGCCCCCGCCGGAAATTCGATTTCCCGCTCCTTCGCCCCGAAGGTTTCCCGGAAATAAGCGAAGAACTTAACCTTGACGAACATGTAAGGCGATCTCCGCGGCCGTCGCGTCGGCTGTCTTTCCTGCGACGGCATCGAAAATATGGACATCTCCGTCGGGGAAAAGCGCTTGGAATCCGGGCAGACAGACCGTCCTGATGACAAACAAGAACGACCTCCCCGGAGCGTCGAGAAGGGGCTTCAAGGACGTCCAAAATCCCCAGCCCTCGAGCTCGAGGGGGCCGAGTTCGTCGACGGCTAGAAAACCGGAGGGATCGCTCGCGTCGATGATTCCGGCGGCGGCGGCAAGCCCCTCGGAAGAGACGGCGAACGGACCGATGCGTTCTCCTGCTCCGCCGCGACGAAGCCAGGGGGTCCGCGCCACGGTTCCAATATCGACGATATCGTAGCCGACCATCGTCCCCTCCCTAAAGACCCGCTCGCTCGCGAATCCCGCGACCCGAACGCCCCGGCTTCGAAGCCCGTCGACGACCTCCCGGAAAAACGTCGTCTTTCCCGCGCCGACCTCCCCGGAAATAACGAAAATCAATTTTGCCTATCTTTCGTTTCGGGTCGGTACTTCCGTCGGCATTCGTGATCGGCCGGAACGTGATGAGGGTTTGCCGCCCCGCAGGACACTCTTGGAGGGCGAACCCTTTGAACGGGTTCCCCTCCAACGTTCGCTTCGCTCACTGCCTCCCTTCCGAGGAACATTTGGCGATGAGCCATCCGAGACGCGTTTTAGGACTCTCATCGTATTGGTATTCTTCCCCCCTTCCCCCCTTCTAAACAGGGGGGCCCGAAAAATGTACGCGTCTCGGGGGGTCGAAGGCCGAATACGAATGCCGATGATGGTCCTGAAAAAGCGTTCACCGAACGACGAAGCGCGCCTGCGCTTGGCCGGTTTGGAAGGTCAAGGCCTGGCCCGATCCTCCGGCGGCCTGGCAGCTAGTGACGGCGACGACGCTCTCCCCCGCCGCCTTCGATTCGAAGAGCAGGGTCGCCAGCGGTCCGCCGCCGCGAACCCCCTTCCCGATCTGGGGACTCGTGAATCCGATCACGCAGACGCCGCCGTTGTTGTCGATGTTCTTAAGAAACGGGGCGTTGGGCCCGAGCTGCCGGGCGAGGTTTCCCTCAACCACGTCCTTGAGGTTGAGGACCCGGGGGTTGAAGTTGATCGTCAGGGACATCGATCCGATCTCGGCGGCCCCGCTGACGCCGACGGTCACACGGAACTCGCGCCCGGCCGGCAGTTCGAAATTGCGGGGCGTCAGGACGATCTCGTTCGTACCCTGTTCCTGGCCGCGCCGCTGGGCCAGGGCCCGTTGGGCCGCCTCGGCATCGAACTCCCGGTCGAAGAGGTCCCCTTCGAAGGCGGCCCCCTGCTCCCCCCCGCCGGATTCGATGTCCACCCAAAACGGCTTCTCGTCCTCGGGACCGATCGGGATGGAACGGATGATGTAGGGCGTCAGGGCGATGATGATGTCGCTCTGCTCGATGGTCACATCCTCGGCGCCGAAAAGACGGCCCAGGCCGGGGATGTCCTTGAGGCCGGGAATGCCCTTGACCGATTTGCGCTCCTCGTCGCGGAGCAGGCCGGCGATGATCTGGGTTTCCCCTTCGCGCAGGCGCATCGTCCCCTTGAGCTCACGGGTGTTGATGATCGGGATGTCGGCGTAGCCCTTGCCGCCGACGGCGGTCACCTTGATCTCCGTCTCCAGGGTCACCTCCCGCTCGAAATGGACCTTGGGAGTGAGCTTGACTTCGATCCCGACGTCCTGCTGCTCGAACTGCATGATCGGCTGCTGGGCGTAGCCGCCCGCGGCGAAGGGCTGGAAGGTCGTCCGCGGGATCGGGATTTTCTGCCCGACGAGCTGGCGGAGCTCCGTGTCCGAGACGCCGCGCAGCCACGGCTGGGCGATGACTTTCGTGTCGGAGTCGGACTCGAGGAACTGGAGGTAACCGACCGGCAGGCTGATCGAATAATTCTCCGCGTTGCCGAGGCCGAGGCCCTTGAGGGGATTCCACCCCGTCGCCGTCGTGGTGGTCGTATCCGTCGTCCCGCTCGAAATCGTGTTCCCGTAGCGCAATCCGATCGAGTTCGCGTCGAAGGAAATCCCGAGCTGACGGAGCCGGGTCCGCGAGACCTCCATGATCTCGACGAAAATCATAACCTCGGCCTTGGGCTTGTCCCAAGCCTTGATGAGCCGTTCGGCGAGCTCGACTTCCTGGGGCGTGGCCCGGACCGTGATCGAATTCAAGCCCTTATCGAAGATGATGGTCGGCTGCTTGACCGTGCTCCGGAGCGCCTGAGAGAGCGAGGCGACGAGATCCTGGGCGCTGATGTTCGAGATATAGAACGTCTTCAGGCAGTTCACCTCGTATTGCATCCGCTTCAGAGGCTGGTCGGGCACGACGAGGACGGTTTTCTCGTCGATGATCCGGAAAAAATTCTTGGTTGCCACGCAAATCGCCTTCAGGGCCTGCTCAAAGGTCTGATTCGCCGCGTCCGTCGTGAAGGGGACGTCCCGGAAGTTTTCATCAAAGACGATGTTGACCCCGCCCGACCGCCCCAGGGCCTGGAAGATCGACCGGAGCGAAGTCTCGGTCGGGAAGCGGAGCTGGAGCGGCTCGTCCTTCGCCTTGAGCTTGATCGGAAACTCGATTTTGGAGGGTTTCTTTGCGGCCTCCGGCCCCGCCCCCGAGGCCGCCCGTTGGGCTTCATGGACGATCATCATGTCCCGGGGATTATGGACGCTCGCCTTGGCATAGGCGGCCTGGGCTTCTTCACGCTTTCCCTGGGCGACCAGCCCCCGCGCTTCCTGCAGATAGGCCAGGCTCGCCCCGAACCGGGCCCGCTCGAGCGCCGCTCGATAAACCGGCTCCCTCGGGTTTTCAAAGACCGCCTTCTCGTAGTAGCCGATCGCCTCTTCCCAGCGCTTGCTCATCTCCGCCCGCACCCCGAGGTTGTACCGCGGGCTCAGCGACGTGCAGGCCCACGTTCCTAAGACAAGGAGCATCGCTCCAGCGGTCGTTTTTCTCATCGAAGCTCTCCTTCGAAAGCGAAGGTCCGGGTTTGGCCGTCGGGGGACTCGACCTCGATGTCCTTGGCCGTGACCCGAAGGATTTTCCAGCCCTGGCCGAGGATATCGCCCGCTTCGACCGCGGCCATCCGGCCTTCGAACATCACCAGCCCGACGACCTTGGTTCGAGCCTGGTTCACGATATAGCCAAGGTAGCGAAGGGCGAAAACGGGCGGAAGCGCCTCCTCGGGCTTGGCCAGGGCTTCGGGCGGCCGGGTGACGAATCCCGGCCCCGAGACGGGAGCTCCCGTCGTCGCGGCATAGCTCTGCAATGAAAACAGGTCCCGTTTCACTGGGGGAAACTCGCGGGCTTTCACCGGGAGAAGATCGCGCCGGACGAGCGGGGAGGGCGCGGCCGTTTTCGGAGTCCCGGATTCCTGGGCGAGCGCGGCCACGACCAAAGCGAGGATGAACGGAACGACCTTATTTTGCATGAAGATAATACCCCGCCAGAACGATCCGGACTTCGAGTACCCCCGCCGCCGCGCCGCCGATGTCCACGAATTCCACCCTCTCGACGTGGATGGCCCGGGGATGGTTCTCCACGGCCTCGAGGACCCGCCGGAACATCGGATACGAACCGCTCATCCGGAACTCGGCCGTCGTTCGGCGCAGCCGACCCTTGACCAACTCGAGATCGGCGTAAACAATTTCCGGGACGATGATCCCCGAGGCCTCGAAAATCCGCCCTAAATCAAGACGTAATTCCTGAACGCCTTTAGCCGGATTATAAAACCAGGTCGATCCGAGGTCCCGAAGATCCGCGGCCGCCTGACGCCAATTTTCGAACTCCCGCCGGGCTTCGTCCCGGGACCGGGCCGCCTCTCCCGCCCGGGCTTCGGCCGCGCTGAGGCGATCCGCCGCCCGGCCGGCCCTTACCTGGGCCCGGACGGCAAAAACGAGCGCCGCCGCGCAAACGAAGCCGGCGATCGTCGCGGCCGTCTTGACGGCCTTGCGCTCCCGGAGGTTGAGAAGGCTAACGAGCTCTTTCATAGGTCAATCCGATCTCGGAGACGAGTTGGCCGCCCATCTGAGTTTCGCCTTTGATCGCCAGGTTCTTGAATTTCAGGGATTCGAGCTTCGTCATCAAGCTCATAAGCTCGGAGAGGCCACCGGTGACGACTTTGAACCGGGCTTCGATCCGTCCATCGCCCTCCCCAACCGGGCTCAGCGAGGTCAGATAAGAGCCCGCCGGCAAAGCTTCTTCCAGGAGGGCGAAGAATTCGACGACGGAGAAGGCCTTGCGGGCTATGACGGCGTTGACGTGTCCGACGATCTCGCGGTCGTTTTTCCGGAGAGCTTCGGCGCGGCGGGCGAAATCGTTGCGCTCGCCTTCGGCGGCGTAGAGCCGCTCATCCGCCGCGGCCGAGGCCCGGTTGTCCGCGGCCGACCGGGAGGCGGACCGGACAAGCCAAAGCCCGCTCGGGACGGCGACGAGGAGGAAGAGAAGGACGACGGCGGCGAAGGCGGCGGTGAAGAACCGCCGGTTGCGCAAGGGCCGGCCGGCCAAGTTGACGCGCGGTCTTCTCCAGGCGTTCATGACACCTGACCTACGAGCGGAGCGAGGATCGCCTGTTCCTTCGGGCCGGCCACCGCCGGCGCGGAAAAGGCCAACGTCCGGACGGGGCATCCCGCCCGGGCTTCGATCGCCGCGAGGTCTTCCGGGGTCGCTCCGACCGCGCTCCGGATCCAGACGGCTTCAAGACGCTTCTTTTCGCGGTCCTCGAGGAAATGGATCGTGGTCGCCACCTCGGCGGCGACCTGGACCCAGAAACTTCCCGCGTTCGCCGCGGCCCCGAGGACGAGCGTTTTCACCCGGAAAAGAAACGGCGCTCCGGAACAGACGGCGAAGAGGGTCAGGTGGTCGTCCTCGATGCCCGCGACGAGAATGTCGGCCGGTCCGGTCCGGGGAATGAGACCGAGCAGATGGGGCGTGGGGAGGCCGATCTGCCGGACCCGAAGCCCGGCCTTGGCGAACGCCTGCTCATAGTCCGCGACGATCCTCTCGAGCGCCAGGACACAGAACGCCCGGGCCCCGCCGTTCGACGGGACGACGTCGAACGAAAGGCGGAGGTCGGAGATTTTAAGCGGGAGCGTCTTGGCCAGCCGCCAGCGAAGGACGGCCTCGCGTTCGGTCGGCGAAGAGGGTAGGGCCTCGAACGTCAGAATCGCGGTTTTGACGCAGGTTTCGGGGATGAGAAGCGAGACGGCCCCGGCCGGCGCGCCCAGGCGGCGGGCCGCGTCCTTTATGGCCGCGTCCACGGCCGCTCCGTCGGCGACATTCGGCCGGTCGAAAGCCGGGACCAGCGCGCCGGCGGGCAGAGGCCGGATGACGTGCGCCCCGACTCTTTTCTCCTTCCCGGCCCGACGGACGCCGCAAACCTGGCCTCGGGAAATGGAGAATGCCGTCGGCGGGAGGAGCGGCTCGGTGAAAAACCGGGTCCAACGTTCCGGGAGTTTGATCATCGTCGATTATTCCACGAAGGTGACTTTGTTCAGTTCTTTGAGGCTCGTCGTTCCCATGAGGACTTTCTGGATTCCCACTTCGCGCAGGAAGGTCATGCCTTCGGCCTTGGCCTTTTTCCGGATTTCGGAGAGGGGTTTGCGGCCGAGGATCATTTCCCGGATGTCGTCCGAGAGCTCGAGGAGCTCGGCGATCGCGGTCCGGCCTTGGTAGCCCTTGAATCCGCACTCGCGGCAGCCCTGGGTCTCGTAGAACGTCTGCCGCCGATAAAGGTCGGGATCGAGGCCCGATTCACGGAGCTGGGGGTCGGTATATTGGACCGGAGCTTTACACTTCGGGCAAAGGACCCGGACCAGCCGCTGGGCCAGAATGCAGTTCAAGGCCGAAATGAAGCTGTAGGGATCGACCTGCATGTGAAGGAACCGGCCGATGACGTCGAAGACATTGTTGGCGTGGACGGTCGTGAAAACCAGATGGCCGGTGAGGGCCGACTGGATGGCGATCTGGGCGGTTTCGGGATCGCGGATCTCGCCGACCATGATCTTGTCCGGATCGTGGCGGAGGATCGAACGGAGGCCGCGGGCGAAGGTCAAGCCTTTTTTCTCGTTAACCGGGATCTGGGTGATGCCGTCGATCTGGTACTCGACCGGATCCTCGATGGTGATGATCTTGTCCTCGGGGGATTTGATCTCGGTCAGGGCGGCGTAAAGCGAGGTCGTCTTGCCGCTTCCGGTCGGCCCCGTGACCAGGATCATGCCGTAAGGCTGGGTGATGTAGCGGCGGAAGCGGCGGAGGACCTCCTCCGAAAAGCCGAGAAGGTCGAGGCGGAGGTCGCGGATCGCGTCGGTGATCATCTCCTTGTCCAGGATCCGGATGACCGCGTCCTCTCCGAAGATCGAGGGCATGACCGAGACCCGGAAGTCGATGGTTTTGTCCTTGATCCGGAGCCGGAAGCGGCCGTCCTGGGGGACCCGGCGCTCGGCGATGTCGAGGTCGGACATGACCTTGACCCGGGAAATGATCGGCGCCCGGAATTTCCGGTCGATGGGGGCCATGGCCTCGCCGAGCACGCCGTCGATCCGGTACTTGACGTGGACGTTCTCTTCCTTCGACTCGACGTGAATGTCCGAGGCCCGTTTCTGGACGGCGGTGAAGATGATCGTGTTGACGAGCTTGATGATCGAGCCGTCCTGGTCGGCGAGCTTCTCGATCGAGATGACCTCCTCCTCCGCGCCGCCGTCGCGCTCGACGACTTGCTGGATGAATCCCTCGGTGGCGTCGCGGAGGACTTGAAGGGCGGTCTCGCTCTTGCGGAGGGCTTCGTGGATGGCCCGTTTGGGCGCGGCGAAGACCTCGGCCTTTTTCCCGGTGAGCGATTCGATGGCGTCGATGACGCCGATATCGGAGGGATCGGCGAGGGCGACGCGGAGAACGCCGGCCGGACCAACCTCGATGGGGATGAAATTGGACCGATAGAGGAAATCGGGCGGAAAGCTCTGGACGAGATCGCGGTCGACGGCCACGCCCACGAGGTCGGTGAAGGGCACTTGATAGCGCTCGGCGAGTTTCCGCGTTTCCTGTTCCTCGTCGAGGAGGGCCGAGCGCGGGTCTGTTTTGTCCATGTCAGCGGGTCACCTTGATGATGTTGAAAATGGGCATATACACGGCCAGGAGCATGAGGGCCACGAGAAGGCCCATGAAGATGATGACCACCGGCTCGATGAGCGAGACGAGGGTGTCCACCTTGGACTGGATCCTCTCGTCGTAGACCTGGGCGACTTCGCGGAGCATCCCCCCCAGGTTGGCCGAAGTTTCCCCGATCCGGACCATGTCGAGAGTGAGCGAGGGAAAGACCTCGGTCTTGCTCATCGCGTCCGAAAGGGTTTCTCCGTTCTGGATGCCCGCCGGAATCGTCGTCGTCCGCGACGCCAGATACTTGTTGGGAATGGACTGGGAAGCCAGGCCGACGGAGGGGAGGAGCGACACGCCGGCGCCGATGAGGAGGCTCAGCGTCCGGCTGAAAAGCGAAACGGCGGACTCGCTCCAAATCATCCGGCCCAGGGGAAGGCGGAGCTTCTGCCGGTCGAGCCAGAGGTGGGTCTCCTCGCGGCTCTTGAGGCGGGAAGTTCCGGCAACGAGGGCAATCGTCAGGAGGAGCCAAAGCCACCAAAAACGGCGGACGAAGACGGAGACGTCGATCAGGATGACGGTGATGAGCGGAAGCTGAGCCTCGAAATCGGCGTAGAAAGTCGAAAAATTAGGGAGGACGAAGTTCAGGAGGACGCCCAGGAGGCCCAGGGAAAAAGCGAAGAGGAGCGTCGGATAGGTCATGGCCGAGCGGATCCGCCGCCGGGTTTGGTCGATCGTCTTGGCATACTGAATGAACTGGCTGATCGTCTCGGGAAGGCTCCCGCTCTGCTCGCCGGCCATGAGCGAGGCCGTATAAATCTTGGTGAACCGCTTTTCAAAAGGGGCGAAGGCCTCGGACAGCGATTTGCCGTGGCGGACGTCCTCCCGGACCTTGCCCAGGGTTTCCTTGAGGGCCGAATTCTTGGCCCGGCCGGCGATGACGTCAAGGCTCCGCAGCACGGGATAGCCGGCCCGGAGGAGGGCCATGAACTCCTGGTTGAACATGATGAAGTCGCGGGCCTTGATTTTCTTCTCGAAAGAGAACAGGGCGAACTGAGGGCGGCGCCAATCGCGCCTGACTGAAA
>Ga0315274_10004504_pt1 | contig 20485 bp, 19 predicted proteins | sample YL17G02_20_MG_FD_203700 | JGI IMG/M metagenome (GOLD analysis project Ga0315274, IMG submission 203700) | Sediment microbial communities from Yellowstone Lake, YNP, Wyoming, USA - YL17G02_20 | ecosystem: Environmental > Aquatic > Freshwater > Lake > Sediment | place: USA: Wyoming | collected...
ACGTGATCAGGATCAGACTGAAGTAGAAGACGAAGTCCGCCGCTTCGGGAAAGGCGTGATAAAGGACATAGAGGCCACTGTAAAGGGTTACGCTGCCGATGCCCAACGCGAGGAGGCCCGATGCCTTCACGCCCGTGTAGCGCGTGAGGACTCCCACAAGGAGCAGGATGACGCCAAGGGTGTTTTGGGTAAGCACGACGTGGATACCCGTGAACTGACGATCGATGAGAGTGGTCAGCATGTAGGTGGCGGCGAGATATGGCAGCGCAGCGACCACGTGGTGCTCCCAAGGCCGCCCACCCGTCGCACGGCGCAGATAACGCTCCCAGAAGTAAGCGCCGAGGTACGTGACGAGCGCAAGAATCACAGTGTAGGGCACGTAGTTGGGCTGGATCTCGAAGCCGGGCATGCCATTGATCAGGAATGCGTGGTAGCAGACGTGTGACGCGACGATCAGCAGCACGCCGCCGACCTCGATCTGAGGCGTGCGCAGGACGAACCCGGCCATGGTCATCAAGATGCCTTGCACTCCAAGGAGGTACGGCAGAGCCGGCTGGCTTCCCTGATCGAGGATGGTCAGAGTCAGCAGGACGAGTGCAGCCGCGGCGGCGTGCATCATAGCCGCGCTCGAGCTTTGGACGTCGAGGAACGTATCGGCCAGGAACCGCTGGCCGTTAACGATGCGCTCCTCAGGCCTCACACGGCGCACGAAATGCTCATAGAACCATGCGACGATCATGAAGGCGATGGCGGAGCCGGCGCAGCAAAACCAGTTGGAGCGGAGAACGAACGCGCCGGCGTCAACGGAACCTGGCGCCTTCACATGGACGAGGCAGCCCACGAACGCAATGAGGAGAAGCCCCAGTTCCATCGCCTTGAACATGACAATGCCGCTGCGCTGATATGAGAAGGCGAGTCCGAGGCACTCGACCGAGATCGCAACCATCAGCATCTCACCCGAGAAGTATGCCTGGAGTCCAAGAGTGAACATGACGATGGTCTTGGCTATGTAAATCTGATAGAGGTAGTTTCGCCGTGGCCCGAGAATCCGGGCCAACGTCGCAAGGCTGAACAGACCCGCCGCGAGGCCGAAACGGAACAGCCATTCGTACTCGATGTAGTTGTGGCGAACGGCAAACCAGGTCAGCACGAGGAACACGGCTGAGTTCACGCCGGCCATCTGCGCGACGCCCCGCCGGTACTCACGCAGTTTCCATGCATCGATAATGCCCGCACAGGCAAAAGCGACGTAGCACAGCGCGAGAAACCCGTTCGAGACCCAGAAGTAGTCGATATCGGGCATGTCAAGCCCAGGCGGTTTCACGAGGAAGAAGTACATGTAAGTGGAGTGGGTGGCGATGAGCGCGCCCCACGTGAAGAGGAGCCACCGGTGTGCGGCGTGGAAGGCCACGGCGGCCAGCGCCATGATCGCGCACGTAAGCAGGGCGTAATAGATGTTCTCGGCGCTCCTCCCCTGCATGCAGCTCATGACGACGGTGTAATAAACCAGGAACAGCGCGATGCCGGCCACGGTTTGACTGCGGCGCCAATGACATATCACCAGGAGCAGCAAGAGACACGCGAGCAGGAGTGGAATCGCGAGCCACCGGTCGTCTGAAACGCGCACGCCTTCGAGAAAAAAGGCGGCAAACGTTGTGAAGTAGACGCCCGCGAGCCCCGTTCCGAGGATGGTCTGGGGAAAGAAATCGGAAGCCTTTCGCAACAGAAGCCCGTAGGCTATGGCGCATGCCGAAGCTGCGTAGAGGATTATCAGCTTCACAATGGGATCGAAGGAGTCGCTATAAACCGTGTAGCGCACGCCAAGGACGACGGCCGTCATCAGAAGCACAACGGCAAGCCGGATCAGCCAGATCCCGCCGATGCGGCTCTCGATGGTCTCGCCTGGCTCTCCTCCCAGGAAGTTGTTCAGCGCCCGTCGGAGGTCGTCCCCAAGCGTTCTGCTTCGTCGGCGCGCGGCTTGAGGCGCGGCAGCTTCCGGACGAACGGGTTCGGAGCCAGGCTCTCGAGCTTCCCGTTCGCCGCTCAAGTTCCGCACGAGCCGCGTAAGCTCTTGCACCTGCTTCTCGAGTTCCTCGATGCGCTTGCTTGGGTCCATTTTCCTCAGCGACTTCCTGCCTCTGCTTGCAGCGTACAGCCTATAGCCTACAGCCTACAGCCTATCAAATGGAATTGACCGTGTGTTCCGCGCTCACTATACTTCGCTGCAAGTGCGAGTCAAAAAGGAACACCGGAGGGGACAGAGGCCGTGACCACGAAACCCGAGACCCGAAACCCGAGACCCGAAATCCGAAAGGTTGCCTACACGAAGCCGGCGAGCCGCCGCACGGTGCGCAAAGAGGGCCGGGGCCTGCTCGAGATCTATCGCTCTGATCTGGGCGAACTCCCCGTTCTGCACGTTGCGGGGAGTCCGGAAGAGATGGGCCGCCAGTACGGGGCGCTCGTAGGCGACAGGATCGGACGGAACATCCGGCGCTCGGTGGGACTCTTCACGGCAACGGGACTGCCGGAGGCGGCGGTGCACCTCGTTCTCGACAAGGCCTGGGAGCGCCTTCAGCCGCATGTGCCGGAGCGATATCTTCGTGAGATGGCCGCGATCGCCGAAGGCGCGCAGAAGGCGGGATTTGATCTGACTGTGGCCGACGTACACCGCATCACGGCCATCACCAACCTCGATATGTACAAACGGGACGTCCGCCTGATGGAGATGTTGGGCATGTCCCAACCTCCGGCCTACAGTCTCCAGCCTAAAGCCTCCTGTACGATGTGCGCGGTGTGGGGTTCGAGGACGGTGGATGGGAAGATGTTCGCCCATCGAGACCTGGACTGGGTGTCGCAAACAGGCATGCACGAGGAACGCCTCGTGACGGTCTATGAGCCGGAAGACGGCCACCCGTTCGTGACGATGGCCTACGCGGGCGTCGTTGGCGGGCTTGCGGGCATGAACGCGGAGGGCATCAGCTTCTCGGAGGTCGGCGCGTTCAGCGTGCGGGAAGAATTGGACGGGACGCCTTGGATACTGATCGCGCGGCAGGTCCTTGAAGAAGCCGACTGTCTTGAGCAGGCGGTAGAGATCGTTCAGAACGCGAAGCACACGATCGGGTACAACTACATGGTTGCGGACGGGGACCCGGATCGTTATGGTACGCCCGGATTCCGTCCGAGGGCGGCGGTTCTTGAGACCAACTTCGAGTGTTGTGAGACGTTCTATGGCGACGATGCCAAGGAACATGACGCGCGTTGGATAGATCCGGATGGGAAGATTGTTCGGTACGGGCTTCCTTTGAAGGAGGCCGTGATCCGAGCCGACATGGCGTTCGGCGCACGGAGCCGGGCGTTGCAGGCCACGGATAATGGGCCAGGGGACCCCATCAACGATGGGAATCCTCTGAAGGGCCAGACGTATACCGACCGTCACAAGCCGATGCACGATATGATCCGCGCATACGAGACGGGAGCGGCGTACGTCTACCCGGTGCGTGGAACGCGCGTCATCGAGGGCGGATCACAGCGCAAGATCGGAGCGGACGAGGCCTTGACGATTGCGGCAACGGTCGCGCACAACTTGGAGAAGCTCGAGGAACGCGACTGGAACGTGATGAGTGTGGTGTACGCCCCCACGGACCTTGATTTCTGGGTGGCCTATGAAACGCGTGATGCAGAAGGGAACTGGAAGAACGCTCCCGATTCGGGCTACATGCAGTTCAATCTGCGAGATCTGCTTTCGCAGCAATCCAAGGGCGCGTGAGAGGCCGCTGGACCCGACGGACAGGCCAGACAAGTCGGACAAAGATGCGCCGCGCTTGTGAGGCAGACTGACAATCCGCCCCACGGATTCTTCAAGAAAGGACCGGCAAATGACAATCCTTGGGATTTTGGCACTCGTGGTTGGCGCAGTCGGATTCCTGCTCGTCTTTACAGGGGCGGGAGGTTCGTTGCTGCCCTATCTTGGGAAAATGCCATTGGGGCTAGGCGGTTGGGCGCTCCTCGCAGCGGTAGGAATCGTCATGTTGATCCTGAATCGGCGACCCTCTGACTGAGAGGCCGGATGCTGCGCATGGGACGGCGTCTCGGGATCAGCAGGCGGCCGCTGTCTGTTGAACGCCCTTGAGAATCTCATCCGTTCGCGCGGGGTCGCTGGGGGTGAATTCGAGGCCCAGGTAGTGCTTGTACCCGGCCTTACGGATCTGCGTGAAGAGGTAGTGGTAATTTATCTCACCGATGGCCGGTTCGTGCCGTCCGGGATTATTGGCCACGTGGAAGTGGCCGATCTTATCGATGTTGTCGCAGATGTTGCGAGTCAGATTTCCCTCGGTGATCTGCTGGTGATAGATGTCGAACAGGAGTTTCACGGCGGGGCTGTTTACTTCGCCGAGGATCTCAAATCCTTCGGCGGAGGTCGACAGATAATACCCCGCATGATCAACGAGGAGATTGAGCGGTTCCAGTACGAGCGTGATCCCTGCGTCCTCTGCAACGGGCGCGGCCGCTTTGAGCGCCCCTACGCAGGCCTTGTGCTGCGCCGCGCGCGGCACGTTGGGCAATTCGTTGCCGGTGGTGACGATGAAGCACTTGCAGTTGAGCCGCGGCGTGAGCTTGATGCAGTCCTTGACCGCTTCGACGAACGCGGCCTTTCCATCGGGCAGCAACATGGGCGCGGCATCGCCCGAAAAGGCCGTCTTGACGCAGCACACGGCCACGTCAAGGCCGGAATCCTTTGCGGCCTTCTCGATGGCGTCGAGGTCTTTGTTCCACCATCCCCAGAACTCGAATGCCTTGAAGCCGAGCGCGGCAACGCGTGGAATGCGCGCCGCAAACTCAACGCCGCCCCACATCATCTCGATACACGGTGACAGCTTCAGCATCACATCCTCTCCCTCTCAGGCAGTGCGGCGATAGGTTCCCCTTCAAACATGTGTCGTTTAGGGGCGGTTTTCGGTGTCGTCCTGCTCTTCGCCGTCGTCTCGGATGGCGATGACGGCCCAGAGAACCAAGGCAACCACCAGCAAGACCATGTAAGCGTAGTAGAAGAACATCTGCGGCACCCGTTGCACAACCATTTAATGGACGCGACGTGGATGATATCAGGCAAATTCGTTGGAAGGCAAGCGCCACACGCCGACGCCGGACGATGTGAGACTCTGGGAGGAGTGTGCTACACTGTGGGTGGTGTAAGTCCAAAATCGTTTCGAACCTACGCGGGGATGTTTGGTCCGCTGGGAGAAAGGAGCATGGGTATGTCTTCGTATGGTTTCGCATGTCCCTGTATGGCTCTTCTTGCGCTGGTCTCGATGTCGTGGCCCGCGTCTGCCGCGGCCGCCAACGCAGAACCGCGGCTGGGGAAGCCTGTCGCGGATCAAGTGTACTTGCAGGAAGTCGGGCAGAAGTTCCCTACCGCTCAACCGGTCACGTCGGCGGCGGTGCATGGCGACACGCTCTACGCCGTGGCCGGCGGCGCAGTGCAAGTCTTGCGTGACGGGGCTTTGCACGAAGTGGCCGATGCGCCGAAAGATGTCCGGCGTCTGCGGACTCTTGACGGCGCGCTTTGGGCCGCGACGGACGCGGGCGTTTATCGTTTCGCCGATGGCGCATGGAATCGTATCGATGAGCGGCCGTTCGTGGACTTTTGCCTACACCTGGGCAAGGTCTACGGGGCTACGCGTGACGATCTCTTCCGATTCGAGAACGGAGCATTCGTAAGCACGAAGCCGGAGGGCGGCTACCTCTCGAGCGACTCGACCGTCGTCATGGACGACTTCAGCCAAGTCCTGGCCGATCCGGTCTCGATAGGGACCATCGAGCGGATCGCGTCGTATAGCGGCACGTTATACCTGTTGCGTAAGGAAGGACTCGGACTCATCGACGTAAAGACGTTCGTGCCCAATCCCGTTGACTGGGGCATGTTGCCGTCGCCGAATACGCGAGACATGCTTGCGCAGGGGAGTTGCCTCTATGTAACCACGGATCGCGGCGTGGCGGTGCTGCGAGGCATGGCGTTGACGGCGCTCCGCGGCCCGGATGGCCTTCCGTATGAGGACACGACGTGCCTCGCGGCTGGTTTCGACGGCGACCTCTGGATCGGCACGGCGTGCGGCGCAATCAGGAAGGTCCGCGACGAGTATCACTACTTCGGCGCGGAGCATTGGCTGCCGGGCGACTACGTGCGCGATATCGCCGTGGGCGATCGGGCCGTCTATATCGCCACGGACGCGGGACTCGGCATTATCCGTTATGAGCCGTACACACTGCTGAAAAAGGCGGCATGTTTCGAGCGGGAACTCGATGAATGGGGCCACAAGCGGCTCGGGTTCGTTCACAAGCTTTATTGGAGCGGCGATCAGGACGGCTGGCTCCGCGAGATCAGCGATAACGACGGCGGGCACACGGCGCATTATCTTGCCGCAATGTCTTTCAAGTATGCCGCTACCGGCGATGAGAAGGCGCGCCAGGAAGCCGTCGATGCGTTCAAGGCGATGGTCTGGCTCGACGCGATCACGCCGAAGGACGGTTTCATCGCGCGCGCCATCTGGTCCGTGAAAGGCGACAAGGGGAAACACTCGGAGCGGGGCTCGGGCGGCCTGCCGGCCAAGTGGTATCCGACCGATGACGGCCTCTGGCTCTGGAAGGGCGACACGTCGAGCGACGAGGTGAACGGTCACATGTACTCGGTGTCGATCTTCCACGACTTGGCCGCGCAAGGGCCGGAGAAGGATCGCGCAGCGAAGCATATCGCGAATATTGCCTCGCACATCATCGACAACGGCTGGGTGCTGCGCGACATGGACGGCAAGCCTACGCGCTGGGGCCGGTGGGACCCGAATTACCTGCTGACTCCATATGGTTTCGATGCGCGCGGACTGAACGGCATGGAAGCGCAGACGTACATGCAGACGGCGTACGCGCTTACCGGCGACGCGAAATTCCAACAGGGACTCGAGCAACTGCTGAAGTGGCGCTACCACACGTATACGGTACGGCAGAAGCTGACGTTTCCGCCCGACTCGGTGGTTCCGTGGGATGATGAATTGGCTTTCCGCTGCTACTATCCACTGCTGAAGTACGCTCAAGATCCGGACCTGCGCTCGATCTACCTCCGCAGCATCGAGCGGCACTGGGAAGTCATGCGAATGCAGCAGGTGCCGTTCTTCAACTTCATTTACGGCGCGCTCACCGGGAACGACTGTGAGGTCGAGCAGGCCGTAAAGCACCTGCGGGAATGGTCGCTCGACGTGGTCAACCACAGCTACAAAAACTCGCAGCGCAGCGACCTCGCGCCGCGCCCGGGCTATGTGCCGTACTGCGGGGGAACGCGGGCCATATCGCCGCGCGAGACGGAGGCGAAGTGGGGCAGCCGGTCGTCGATCGAGTATGACGGGAACGGGGGCGGCAAGGGCGTCACACCGCCGGTTGGATGGCTCGAGGACTATTGGATGGGCCGGTACTACGGATTCATCGAGCCGCCCAAGACAGCGGACCCGGCTCTAACGACAGTAGAACCCGCCACAACGGGCCAACGGCTGGGAGCGGCGCCTTACGACGGTCCCCCGCGTCCGAGCGGACTTGTACCTGGAGAGCCGTAGGGGTTGCGGAACCGCAATACCTTGGAGGAAGGGCCGGTCTTTGCCTTACCTGGTCTGGCTTCCCGCGAACGGTCTATGCTCGGCGTCGACCGTTTGGTCTAGAACGCGCCGCACATTCTGCGCAAGCGTGGACGGCCGGAAAGGTTTGAGCAGGAAACTCGAGGAATCGTCGTCGAGAATGCCACCCGTGACGATCTCTTGCTCGAGACCCGTACACACGACTATCCGTGCTTCCGGGCGGGCGTCTCGAAGCAAGGGATACGCTTCCGCGCCACCCATCACGGGCATGACCATGTCGAGCAAAATAAGATCTATGGGCCCGTCGTAAGTTCGGGCCACTTCGACGGCCTCGAGACCGTTGTGGGCGAGCAGGGTCTTGTATCCGAGCGCGCTCAGCGTCTCATTGCCAATCTCGAGGATCATGCGCTCGTCGTCGACGATCAGGATGGTCTCGGAGCCTCTTGGGAGGTCCGCAAAGGGAAACGGCGCGGCCTCGTCGCTTCCTTCATGGGCGGGAAGATACACACGAAACACGGTGCCTTTGCCCTCAACGCTGTTCACGGAAATGCGCCCGCCAAAGCCGGCGACGATTTCCTGCACGTGGGCCAGTCCCATCCCCTGTTTGCCGGGCTTGTTCGAGAAGCCCGGTTCGAAGGCGCGCTGCAGGGCCTCGGGACTCATGCCACATCCGTTGTCTTCGACGGTCAGCATCACATAACGCCCCGCGCGAACGTCCGCCCCCAGAGGAGGCGGCTCTGTACTGAAATCCACGTTGCGGGTGCCGATGTGTACGCGTCCCTTCCCGCGGATTGACTCGACGGCGTTCGTCACAAGCTCCAAGGCAACCTCGGACATCGCATGATGCTCGGCCGCGGCACGCCACAGGTCCGGGTTGATGTATCGGACAAGCCGGACGCGGGGAGCCAATTGCTGTTCCTCCGCCAGGAGCACGTGATAGACGATGGTGTTTAGGTTGACCGGCTCGGCGTTGTTCCGCCGGCCCTGCGAGTACTCCCGCACACGCAGGGATAGCTGGGCCGCGCGCTCGGCGGCCTGCTCGATGGCGGCAAGCTTCCGGATCCCGGGGTGGTCCGGCGGCAACGCGCTTCGAAGCAGCGCGGCGTTCCCAACGACGGTCGTCATCAGGTTAATGATCTCGTGCGCGGAACCCTCGGCGATCATCTGTCCCGTGACTGAACGGAATGGTTCGGCATCCTGATTCGGGTCCATAGCTCGGGCGCCTTGCACATGCCTCATGTCCGAAGACTCCGTCTTGCGTTTACTCCGCTCGTTTGCCATAAACCCCTCCAACCCAAGCGCCGGCGTATAGCATTCTGGCCGCCAGTTGCAACGGCCCGCTCGCTCTGCCCTGGGCGGTTATTCCCTTTTTAGCTTCATTTTAGCTTAAATCTTTGTTTTCGTCAACTAAATTATTTGCCTCGACGAACGCCTCATACCCTCCGAGTCCTGTCCTCACGCATAAGTATGGCTCAAGTCGGCGGCTGGACGGCAGGAAGCCGCCTCCGGAGCGCGTGTAGCATGCCTCTTGCCGGACTCGCTCAAGCACAAGAGAGCATGCGAGTGGGGGTAGTCTGTCGTAAGGCTGGTTCCAGCGAAAAGGCCGGACCCGTGGTGCAGTCGGAAAAACACCAGGATCAGACCCGCTAATGTGATGGGGCACAAATCCCCTTCAGAAGTCGCAGGCCACCTCGGGAGCCTCGCCCTCCCCAGATGGGTTTCCGGGGCGGAGATTATTCAAAGGACTTGAGACTCATGACACCAACGCCCCATCCACGTTACCCCGACGCGAGATATGGACGGGCTGAGTCATGGCGATACCTTTGGGCGGCCTGTTTTCGACATTTCGTTCGGAAACCTCAAAGGGCCGGGGCGGCCACCGCCGCGCAAACTCTGCGCAGACGTCGAGACTAACGATGTGCAATTGTTGCCCAAGCCGCGCCAACGGCCCTCGGCCCGCCGCAGCGGGTTTGTCGCATTTGCCGTTACTCACGGGTTTCATTACGCGTGGACAAGGGGTTGCAGCCCCTTGTCTCTGTGTTACGGAGGGGCCCGAAGGAAAGCCGACGCGTCTCGCCGTCTATGGCATGTACCTTGCGTTTGTATGGTTGCAGGGCTCGGATGGTGGCTCGCCGGCCAAGTCAACCTCGAATCAGAAGGAGACACTACGATGAAAACGAGGATATTTCTGATAAGCTGTATTGCCGCGGCCATGCTGGTGATGATCCTATCTCCCGCGTGGGCGCAGGGCGTTCCTGGCAACGGTCCGATGCCTCCGATGCCCCCCTCGAACCGGCCCTCGGGCGGGCCGGGTCCCTCCATGTCTCCACAGGAACAGTCCGGCCCGAGCCCAGACGGCACAATCACGCTGGATGAGTTCGTCGCCGGGTGGAGCAAGGTGATCAAGGATCGGTTTGTGCAGATGGATGCCAACGGCGACACCGTGTTGAGTAAGGAAGAGCTGGCGAAGCGCCAAGGTCCAGGGCCGAGGTCTTGACAAACAAGACGAGCCAAGTGACCAACGCTGATGAAAGCCCCCTCCTCTCCCCAGTGGCGGCGGTGCGTTGGCCCGGGCGTAACGATCCAGTTGTTACGCCCGGGCGGTGTGCCGCCGCCACTTACAACAGGACGCCGAAAATCCTGGACACTCGACACAATCCGCATATATAATGCGAGTCAGGAGCGTGAACCGGATACGCTCGGGTAATGAAGAACAACGGCGAGTTATTCGCTCGCATCGCGAACAAAGGAAGATGACGATGAAACATGTGCGCCGCCTTTCCCGCAAACCTGAACCAGCAGCCAATGTTTCGATAGGAACGAAAATCGAACTCGTTGTTGGGATACTGGCTGCCGTGGGCACGGTGCTTGCGGCAAAGTATGGTACGTCCGCGTAATGAGCCGGCCCGGTACGGAACAGTGACACTACAAGGCTGACTTCTGGGCAGATGGCGCCTTGTGCTGCGAAGCACATAGGCCGCGCGCCATCTGGGGGGGCGTCATGCCCGTAGCCGGCTGACACGGCAATGATCGCGCAGCGGCGCGAAGGTCGGTCGGCGTGGCGTCCGGATTCCGCTTACAGAGACGCGGCGAAGGCGTCTCCTCCACGGGGCGGAGTCCGGGACCGGGTGCAGGATCTTTCTCGAACGGTAGAGTACAGAAGTCGCGATGCGCCGAAAGCTGATATATGGAGTGCTCGCCTTTGCCTGGCTGGTGATCGCGGGCTGGCAGGCCCTCGAGCATCAGCGGCGTCCGAGTTCGCCAGGAGGGGTCTGGCGAGCCGCGCGCACGACCTGTCCGCCGTCTTGAGCGTCGTCATCCGATCTCAGGGACGCGTCAACGTTCTTCACAAGCTTTGAGAGAAAGTCGAGGCCCCGCGGCCAACGTATGACCGGCAGGGCCTCGACTGAAAGGCCATCGCTTAGCATACGGCAGGACGTCATCGACCAGTTGGTTCAAGATTCCGATAGGACGGAGTAAAAAGCTATCGGTTGTCAGTTCACTGACAACTGACAACCGATAACTGAAAACTGAAAACTACTCGAACTGAATCCCGTACGCCCCATAGAGCGCTGCCGTAGACACGCGCAGTTGATCGCGCTGATCCTTGTCGAGTTTGCCGCTGGAAAGCACGGACTCGACCTGCTGCTTCCATGAGGTCTTCACCTGGCTGTACACCTCGGTCTCGGCCTTCGCCTTCAAGGCCAATTCCGCGGTCTCGACGGCCTCCAGCGCGCTCTTGAGCTTGTCCGCGGAGAGCTTCTCGTCGTCGAGCATCACGAGGAAGGCGTAGATATTGTCGTTCGATTTCTGTTGACCGACGCTCTTGTGCAGGTCATAGAAATGACGGCGCAGTTCGGGCAACAAGATGCGCGCCTGGTCGAGGTCGCCCTTGCCGAACGCGATTTCCGCCTTGCGCGTCACGATGTACAGCTTCTTCGTCCACGCGCTCCAGCACTCCGATTTGGCGAACCGGACGGGATACGTTTGCCCGGCTTCGGAGTAGAGCTTCTTGACCGTCATCACAAACCCGCGACGGAACTGATCCTTTGCTTCGGCGGATTTGTCCTGTTCGAGCAGGTCTAACGATGTTGCGTAGCTCTCGGAAAGATCATTCATCCATCCTTCCCAGAGTGTATCAAGCTGGGCCGAAGCCAACTGGCTCCGAGGGGGAGATCCTCAACCCGCGTGGGCGGCCTGCGGAAGGGCGCAAGCCAGCATCACGGCAATAACCGCGGCAATTAGGATTCGGTGTCGGTTCATATCTCGACTCCTTTCTTTTGCATCACTCTGATTATGTTCCACCTTCTCCAAAAAATGCAACGGTCACTTCTTCTCCGTGCTCTCCTCTTGGAGCAGGTCCATCTCGATAGCAAGCCCTTCATAGGTCTTGCCTTTCTCGATCGTGAGGGTCTTGAAAGTCTTTCCCTGCGGCAACGCCTCCACGGCGTAAAGAAGATCGTACGATCCTTCGGGCAAGTACATCACCCACGAACCGTCGTTCTCCACCTTGGCCTCCACAACTTGGCCAGGCTTGTCTTTGATTCGGGCGGCAACCTCCTTGTTCCCCTTCGGTGGTTTGCCGGTGTTCTTCTCGATAAACGTTCCTCGAACGGGAATGCCTTCCACGACTTCCACGACGATCGAGGCCGTCTTTCCGGTCGTAATCGTGAACGAAACCGGCGTAACGCAGAGGTATTTCCGGCTCTTGTCGTCTTGAGCATCGCAACTCGCCGTGTACTCTCCCGGACGCAACCCGCCAGACTTGAATGTCCCATCTTTGCTCGTGAGATGTGTTCCATACCGGTTACTGCTGACTCCCACCATCATCCCGGGGATCAACTCGCCCGTCCCTTTAAGAACGACTTTGCCTTCCACGTCGCCGCCCCGCACGAGGCGAACGGTCTTTCCTTTCTCGGCAAACCAGGTGTTCTCGTCACAGTAGCCGGGAGCCTTGAAGTTGACCGATAGCCCGTCCTCTTTGCTGAACCTGGACAATTCGTACCGGCCTTCCGCGTCGGTGGTGCAGGCGGGGGCGGTATCATCACCGAGAAACGCGAAAGCGTCATTGTCGTTGGAATCCGTGCTCTGCCGGAAACCGGCAACGTGCACCTTCACGCCCGCGAGCGGCTTGTCGTCCTCGGCCAGCACGACACCGGTCCAACATGCGCCGCCTTTGCGAACCCGAAGCGTGACTTCCGCTTCTTCGTCGAGACGAACACCTCGATAGGCCAGCGTGTATCCCTTGACGTCGCACCCCACGAAGCCTCGCGAGCGTTGCAGTTCCTCCTGGGGCGCGGGCTTAAGCTGAAAGATTCCCACGCCGTTTCCATCCGTCTGCGCCTTCTGTGTCTCCGTCTTCGGCTTCTCGCCACCCAACATGATCGATTTCGTAAACGCGACGGGAGCATTCGGCACGGGTTTCCCATCCTGATCGAGCACCTTGACGGTAATCCGCGTGGTCTCTCCGGCGGGCTTGAGTTTCACTTCGAGATCGATGCTGTTGGAGGGCGCGGTTACGCGCGTCGTCGCGTAGCCATCCGCCACAACGCGCAACGCCGCATCGCCAGCGGCCAAGCGCGGAACTTCAAACTCGCCGTTCTTGTCCGTCTTTACGTTACGCTGGTCGTTTTGACGCGCCACTTCCCCCGCCGCCACCTCGATGAGGGCATCCTGGACCGGTTCGCCTTTCGCATTTACCACCCGGCCCATCAAGGCGTTCAAATACTGCTTGGCCTCGAACTGGATCGGCTTTCCCGGCTCCAACTTAGTGATATCCACCGTCACGTTGCCGTTGTCATAATCCCGGTTCTGGTCGTTGTCCGAAGACCAAAAGACCTCGTAGGCCACTTTCGGACACACGTTCTTCGCCGTGAACTCCCCGTTCTTGTCGGTCTTGATGGTCTCCTGGATGCGGAAGAGACCCCGGTTGCCGATCTTCGGCTGCCAGTAGAACGAGAGATCGGCGGCAGGCAGTCCTTCCGGATTCAAGACCTGGCCCTTATGCGACTGCGTCGGATCGAGCGTAATCGTGGCCTCTTTCGATCCTGCCTTCAGTGAAACGAGTCCCGCCTGATCATTGCTCGCCGTGCACGCCAACAACTGGAAGTCTCGATCCGTGGGCGCGGTTTTCAACGTGAACTTGCCGGCCGCATCCGTCTTGACGGGATCCACGTCGGCGTGAATGTACACCTTGGCGTCGGCCACCGGCTTCGAGTCCGCACCCACCACCGTGCCTTGCAGCGGCTGGATCGCCCACAGCTTCACCTTGATCTCCTTGTCAAGGACATCCTCGGTAACCGTGCCTTGAAACGCTTGCCAATTATCCTGGTTCCGCCATTCCTCGTCGAGGATGTAGTCCCCGTCCTCATTGGAGGATTCCCACTGCATATTGACTTGCGACCCCGCCGCAAAGATGACGCGGAACGCCCCGTTCTCATCCGTCTTGATTTCCTTCGAGTCGGAATACTGCCCACCGGTCTCGATGAATGAACGGAGCTTCATGAACTTCGCGGGACCGTTGGTGGTCAGGTCAATGACCTTGCCCGCGAACACTACGCCTTTGGTCAGCGCCATATCACGCTTCACGTCCTCGCCCGGTTTGATCGGAAACGACTCCGACTTGGACACGTACGGAGAGTCTTCCGGGAGGTCAATGACTTTGATTTGCCCAGTCCCTTCGGGACCTTCCTCCTGCTCCGGCTTCATCCATGAATAGCGGAACCCGGCGCTAGGCACGTTGTCGAAGGCATAGTGGCCTTGGTCGTCCGTGAGCATCGCGTTGCTCCAGGCCAACTGATTCCCACGATACGTATACACGACCGCCACCTTGGCCGCTGGTTTCCCCTCGACATCGGTGACCTTGCCCGACACACGCGCGCCTGGAAACATGAGGACGGTGGATTTTCCGTCGAAATAGCCTTCCGCATACGTGTCCTTCAACACCTTGAAACTCGCTTCGTGCGGCGCCATCACGTCGACCCGTCCTTCGGCGTCCGTGACGCCGGAGCTGATGCCGATATCCTGGTTCAGGCGCATGTAACGATGATCTCTGTCGGGTTCCTTCGTTCCTTCCTTCATCATCTCCGCGCTGCACAGGAACACCTTCGCACCTTCGACCGGCTTGCCATTCGAGTCCTTGACCATGATCTTGCGTTCGATCAGGCTAAACATCTTGACCGTCACCTTGTCGATGGGGTCGTCTTTGGTCACGTTTACAGAGCTGATTCCTAGCTTCTTGTGGCGGGCCAGCACGATGTATTTCGGCTTCTCGCGCTCATTCGTGTTCTTCAAGGGTTCCCATACCACGGCCTGCTTGAACGTGAACTTCCCTTTGCCATTCGCCTTGACCATCCCCAGGAACCGGTCGTACACCCCGTCTTCGCCGTACGAGTAATACAGAAACACCTCGGCCTTCTTGACAGGTTTGCCGTCCGTGTCCACGACCTGGCCGGACAGATCCGCCCCGCCGGGCAACGTAACCGTGCTCTCGGCTTTCTTTGCCCACGCGGCGCCTGCCACCAGGACAGTCCCGGCGAGCAACAGCGTCATCCACGCGTAACCCCTTACGGTTCGGGCGTTTCCAACGATTCCCATCGCCTGGTCTCCTAGATACAAGTTACACCCCGCAACGATTCGCGATCATCATCATAGCAGAGGCGTTCCATTTCGTCCAGAGAAAACCCACAGTCTCTTCCCATGCAAGACACGCAACACCTCGAAGAGGTCACACGTCCGGCGCCGGGTTCTTATCGCTGACCGATCATTAGACTCCTATTCTATAATCTCCACGGAAGAGCAAATGGCCAAGGAAATCTGGTTCATCCGGTCTTACCGTACTTTTTGAGTCAAGCAAGGCGAGCATGTTAACCCATTGACAACATGACAATTAGAGGGCAGGACGATCAGAGAACCCATGCGTTCCGCAGTGATTCCCGGATGAGCTTCCTTTTTTCATCCTTCATCCCTCATCCTTGAAGGAAGTCCCTCCGTGTGCTAAAACCTGCTCGTCAGCTTGGGAGTCCATTGCAGTATGAAGATCACCTTGGGCATCAACACCGGGTTCGCCACGAATCGTTTTCCTGAACCCGAGGATTGGGTAGGCGTCGTCGCCGATGAACTTGGGTTGGATACGGTTCAATTCACGGCGGACTTGCTTAATCCATTCCTGCCGCAAGCGATCATCGCCCGCGAGGCGGAGAAGATCCGCTCGCTCTGCGACAAGAAACGCGTGCGCGTGCAGACGGCGTTCACGTCGGCCTTCACCCGCGTCAATCATCTGCTCCACCCTGACCCGGACATCCAGCGCGTCTGGCTCGATTGGTTCCAGAAGTTCATGTCGCCGCCTCGCACGACGACTCGGAGCGATTTCCCCTCAGAAAATGCACTTGATCGAAACCCACGTCCGCGCCCTCCTCAGGCTCGGGTAAGCGAGGGACGTGATCCTCTTTGCTTTACCCACATATTTCGCATTCTTTTTTCCGAGGGTTTCCTACCGGTATAATACCGCCAAGCTCTCGTCCACCGAACGAAAAAGGGAATTGATAGAAAGTCTGGAAAGGATCGGGCTGTGGATTGTGATCCTATCGAGTTTAGCGGACACGCGGTACGGCGCATGTTCGAGCGTCAGATTGAAAAGGGCGCCGTACTTGCGGTTATTCGTCATGGCGAGATCATTGAGTCTTATCCTGATGATGAGCCATATCCAAGCTTTCTCATGCTTGGCGCGGTGCACGATAGGCCGCTTCATGTGGTCCTTGGCGTTGATCCGGAATCGAACAAAGCGCGCGTCATTACGGTGTACGCTCCCGAACCAGAGTTGTGGGGCGCAGATTTCAGAACGAGGGAAATGCCATGAAATGTGTTTTGTGTAAGCACAGCGACACCAAGCCCGGCAGCGTCACGGTAACGCTTCAGAGAGATGAGTCGACGGTCATCATTAAGGGTGTGCCCGCCGAGGTGTGCGCAAACTGCGGTGAGTACTACCTCTCCGACACCATTGCGGGCGAAGTCTTGCGGATGGGCGAAGACGCCGTCCGCAAGGGCGCGGAGGTCGAGATCTTGCGCTATGCCGCATAGCGCGGAAGGTCTCCGTCAGACGTCCTGCTTCGTCTCCGTCCGCCGCCTGGCGCGACGACTCGGAACAATTCCACCTCAGAGAATGCACCTGATCGAAGCCCATATCCGCGCCCTTCTCAGGCTCGGGTAGACCAATCGCGTGATCCTTTGTGAAACACAGGGGGAAGTAGTGGAAGGCCAGATAGGAGACATCGCCTTATTCCGACCGCTCAAGACCACCGGGGGCGAAACGTCGTATTGGCACACCCTCATCTTTTCGCGCGTATGCATTTTCCACGTGCTGCAATCATTTTCCGCACAAATCACGCGTGGCACGTCTTTTCTCTCCCTCCCGGAACAGCCAAGTCCTTTAAGAAGAGAGGCCGACTGTGGTACATTCACTGCGGTTCCGGAAACAGAGAGAAAGGGCTAGCCATGAAAACCCAGATCGTGTTTGCAGCAGCGCTCACGCTCGTCTTGAGCCTATGTGTTTTGTCCTCGGTGCACGCCCAGTCCCTTGATGGCCGCAAGATCGTCATCGAAGGCGCCGGCCAGGCGAGCGTCAACGTGCCCGTTTCGCTCCCGTTTGACGGGAAGGCGCCTGACGCGGCCATCGTGGTGGTCGACACAAAGTCCAAGAAGGAATTCCCGGCCTCGATACGCGACAACGCGCTCGTGTTCGTCGTCGATTCCCTCCCCGCAAACGCCAAGATGGAATGTGAAGTGAAGGCCCTGAAGGAGAAGAAGGCGCCCAAAGTCGCCATCACGAAGAAGGGCGATGCTCCCGTTGTCGATATCATCATCGATGGCCAGCCGTTCACTTCATACAACTACTCGAACGACAACAAGAAGCCGTTCCTGTGGCCCGTCTATGCTGAGGGGAAGGTCAGTATCACGCGCGATTGGCCGATGGACTCCACCGCCCCCGGCGGGCCGGATCATCCCCACCACAAGGGCATCTTCACCGCCTATGGCGACGTCAATGGCGCAGATTGTTGGGATGAAGGCGAGAAGTCCGGTTTCCAACGCAGCGACGACGTCACCTTCGGTTCCGGCGACGCCTATGGATGGATCCATGCCAAGAACACTTGGCAGGACAATGCTCACAAGCCCGTCATCGCCGAGGAGCGCGAGTATAAGTTCTATGACTCCCCTGCCTCCGCCAGGATCTTTGACGAGACCGTGACCTTCACCGCGGCCTATGGGAAGGTTCTCTTCAAAGATACGAAGGAAGGCGGCCTCATTGCCTTCCGCGTCCGCCCCGATATCCAGGCGAACAAAGGCGGCACGATCGTGAACGCCTCAGGGGCCAAAGGCGAAGCGCAATGTTGGGGCAAGCCATCGCCATGGTGCGACTACTACGGAACAATCGAAGGCGTCGGCGTCCGCGGCATCGCCCTCTTCGACAACCCCACCAACCTGAGGCATCCGAGTTGCTGGCATGTCCGCAACTACGGCCTCAACGGCGCGAGCTGCTTCGGTCTCGGCGCGTTTTCCAAGAACCAGCAGAACGGCGACTACGAGTTGGCGGAGGGGAAGACCCTGACGTTCCACTACCGCGCGGTCATACACTCCGGCGACGAGAAACAAGCCAAGATTGCTGATCTGTACGCTGATTACATCACCCCGCCCAAGGCATCTTGGGCCAAATAGCCCGCACGATATGAAGAGCGCGTAGTGTCTCGATCTTGTCGGAAACTCACGGCGTTAGCTACATGAGGGCCACATGAAGACACACGGCAGTGTTTTGCTCCGCAATGCGCTGATCGTCCTTGTCGTGTACGCACTGAGTCTGGGCTGGGGATACATCCGGCTTCCATGGGCCGCAATCAAGAGTCTTGGGGACTACCAGTTTATCGCGAAGGCGCCCGCGGTCAGCCTGCCCGAGTCGGATGTGAATGTCTCCCGGACACAGCGATGGTACCTCGATCTCGCATTGGCCCAGTCACCGACGCCGGTCGTGCCCCGTGTGCACGTGTCGGTCCAGTGGAACGCACTACTGTGCGCTCGCGTGCGCAGCGGCCTCTACGTCGGGCCGAGGGCGGCCGAGGACAAGGACAGCCTATACGTCTGCTTATTCGGCGTTTGGATTCCGATCTACACCTTCGACCACGTGATGGCCTAGATGACAGGATGTCCAGGATGAACGGGGCGATTCCACCGGCGTAGTCTTACGGAAGGCAAGAGTCTCGAAATGGCCAAGACGTCCGCAGGTCAGCCGCAGCATCGTTTTCGTCGCACTCACCTTCATCTCCTTCCCGTGGTATCCTGAGAATCCTGGTATCCTGTCTAAGAAAGCAGAACCGCTTCTATTCCTGTTCCTGACAGATCTCGATTCTCAGAAAGCATTGCGAGGAAGCTCCACGGAAGCTGTGTTTCCAGCTCGTGAAAGTGGAAAGCCTATCTCGAAAGTACTACACTCGCGCGGGAATACCGCAGGGCGCACTCCTCTGCGTGTTGCCACCTCTGTCCCGTATGACGACGGCAACCAAGGTCGAACGGCGACCAGGGATCGGGTATTTCTTTGAGCGCAAGGCCAAGATTGCGGCTGAGGGGCAGTTGAAACTCGATGAAAAAGGTGACGTATGAAACGGCTCTTGATTTACGTCGACGCCTCGGTAGTCGGTGGCTGTGAGGACAAGGAATTCGCGGCAGGCAGTCTGTTGCTGTGGCGGAGTCTTGTGGAGGGCCGCTATCAGATGGCGCTTTCGGAACTCACTGTGGCGGAGTTGAAGGGCGCTCCCGCGTCCGTGCGAAACCGGATTCACGAGGTCCCGGAGGCCAACCTCGTGGTGATACCGGACTCGGATGAAGCGGCGGACCTCGCCGAGGAGTATCTGCGACGCGGCATTGTGGGGCCGGGCTCACGGGCCGATGCGAACCATGTCGCCTTGGCAACCGTCGGAGGAGTGGATATACTGGTGAGCTGGAACTTCAAACATATTGTCAACGTCGGGCGAATCCGGCGATTTCACGCCGTTAACCTGGATCTCGGCTACCGTACGCCCGACATAAGAACTCCGTTGGAGGTGCTGGACTATGAAAAAGAGCTTTGATGCGGTGGATTGGATGCGTAAACGGCGGATCGAGATTGACCTCGAGACGGAAGGTCTTTCCTGGCAGGACCGCAGGCGGAAAATCCGAGAGTCCTTGAAGGGCGATCCGCTCTGGGAGCGCCTGAAAGGTCGAACTGTCGCCGCGGGTAAACCTGTCCGCCATGTTGGCGTCAAAGGATAAAATGCATGCAGACTCTTCCTCCCTGGATTGATGTCGCGTGCCTCCGTGCCGATGTGCTCTCCGAGGATTTCTCGGAGGACGTCTTTGCGCTGGACTTGGGGCCGTTGGCGGACGGCAACCCGAATGTGCCGGTAGTCTACCGCGACCCGGTTCGTGCGCGGCTCGTGCGGGTGCCGTGGCGGTAACCGCGGTCGAGCGCCGCGGTCCACACGAGGCGCGCCGAGCCGACGGGGTTGCTGGAAGCCCCCCAATGGCGCCAAGAGATATCACCGAAAGAGTGGGAGAGGGTGCTGACGGGGACTGACGATGAGGAGATGGTCCGGATGCTGCGAGTCCGCACGCAGACGGGACGCCCTCTGGCAAGCGACCGTTTCATGAGCAAGGTGGAGGCGTTTCTAGGGTGCCGTGTCCGCCCGCTCTCTGTGGGCCGGCAACACGGCTGGCGCAATGACAAGACTCGCGGAAAGGGCAAATACAGGGTAACTGTCCCCTATTAACCCACGATCCAGTCTCAACCCCGGGTGTAGTGAATCAGAGATAGCGCAACTTATGATCTGGACAGGATAACAGGATGT
>Ga0315274_10004505_pt1 | contig 20483 bp, 19 predicted proteins | sample YL17G02_20_MG_FD_203700 | JGI IMG/M metagenome (GOLD analysis project Ga0315274, IMG submission 203700) | Sediment microbial communities from Yellowstone Lake, YNP, Wyoming, USA - YL17G02_20 | ecosystem: Environmental > Aquatic > Freshwater > Lake > Sediment | place: USA: Wyoming | collected...
CATCGGGGAAGAGGGTCCAGCGCTCGCCCCTCCCGAACTCGTCGTAGAGCTGGCGGCCCATGGCCGGGGAAGCCTCCACGCCCACCTCCGCCATGGCCAGGGCGTACATCTCGCTCCACATGGCGGCGGCCTGCGTCTCCGAGGCCCAGAAGGTGTCGTCGGACCAGTACCTCTCCTCGTAATAACGTTCGGCGCGTTCCAGGCCGCGCTGCACTTCGGCGAGGGAGGGATGGTAACCGTGCCCCGCCAGCACCTCCACGCATACCTCCTCCACGGAGGGATGCGGCAGGAGCAGTGTATTCCCCGCGTCGAAGAACACCGCCTTTATGCTGGATCCCAAACTCCTCACCTCCAAATGGAATTGTATCAGAGCGTGGAGACGGCACGCCGCGAGGGGTGTAAAGGCATACGATGGCTCTTATGCCTACGTCTGCGCAGCCCGTCGCCCTGACCGAGTTATCACAGCCTGTAAAACGTGTTAAGATTGACCGAAATCAAACCCGTCTGAGCAGTGAAAACGTCGGGAAAGAGCAGGAAGAGGGCAGATGATCCATAGGTTTACCGCTGCATCGATGTGGATCAAGTACAGGCTGCTGGCAACCGCCGGGCCCTGGTATGCGAGCATACCCATATGGCTGCGTACTTTTCTCATCGCCATGATCCCCATAATCGAACTGCGCGGTGCCATCCCCCTCGCGCATAACGTCTGGGGCGTGCCATTGTGGGAATCCTACCTTTGGGCGGTACTCGGCAACATGGTCCCCATCCCCTTCGTCCTCCTGTTCCTGGAGCCTGTCTCCAAATGGCTCAGGCGACATTCGAAAATCATGGAACGCTTCTTCGCCTGGCTCTTCGCCCGCACCAGGAGAAAACACAGCAAGACCTTCGAGAAGTGGAGGGATCTGGCGCTCTGCCTTTTCGTGGCCATACCCCTGCCGGGAACCGGCGCATGGTCGGGAGCCCTGGCGGCCTTCGTCTTCAACGTACCCTTCTGGCCGTCCCTTATTGCCATTTTCTGCGGTGTCCTCCTGGCCGGCGCGGCGGTGACCGTGGTTATCCTCTACTTCGAGACCTTCCCTTTGTGGTTGACCCTGATCTCCGCCGCCATCATGGCAGGCGTGCTTTTGGCTATATGGGTCATGGGCCGGCGAGAAAGGATCGGGGCAGAGCCCGGGACGGAGTCGGTTGACGATATCGAGAAGGAGACGTGAAAGAAACCAGGTACGGTCAAGTATTACTGGTTCCGCTCCGGGCAAGATCACGCAGGTTATCCTGCTTACCTTATGCCAACGGGAACCAAAGACTTCAGGCTCCGGACTCCAGGCATATACAATAGACCTATGACGGATAGATCAAAGAAAACCAGACTGGCGACGTCGGTCGCGGCCGGGAAGGCGGTGACCCAGATCTCGCGCCGCCTGGGGACGGGCGCGGGTTCCAACTTCCCCGGCAAGGTCATCCTGCGCATGCACCCGGGGGCGCCGGAAGAGATGGCGTCCTTCCTCGACGGGGGATGCGTCCTCGTGAGCGGCACCAACGGCAAGACCACCACCTCCAACCTGCTGGCGGGGATGATGCGCGCGGGAGGGATGCAACCGGTGCACAACCGCGTGGGAGCAAACCTGATGACCGGCATCACCGCCGCTCTGGCGCAGGCTTCGGACCGCAGGGGAAGGCCGCGGGGAGACGTAGGCCTCTTCGAGGTGGACGAGGCCACCCTGCCCACAGCGGTGCAGCGCCTGCGGCCCCGCCTGGTCATCGTCACCAACCTGTTTCGCGACCAGTTGGACCGCTACGGTGAGCTGGAGTCGCTGTCACGCAAGATGGACGCGGCGCTCTCAGACCTCGACACCGAAGCATTGGTGCTCCTCAATGCCGACGACTCCCTGGTGGCCTCCCTGGGCCGGGACTGCCCGGCACGCATCTATTATTACGGCATCGAGTACGAGGGGGTGGCCGAAGCGGGTCTGCGCCACGCCGCCGACTCCAAGCACTGCCGGGAATGCGGGTCGCCCCTGGAATTCGAGGCGAACTATTTCGGTCATATGGGAAAATATTCCTGTCCGGGCTGCGGCGCCTCCCGCCCCCCCGTCGACTTCGCCGCCACGCATATAGAGCTCTCGGGGACCAGCGGCTCGCGGGTGAGCGTTTCCACCCCACTTTGGGAGACCGAACTATTCCTGGGGCTGCCGGGCCTCTATAACATCCACAACCTTCTGGCCGCGACCGGAGGAGCCCAGCTCCTCGGGTTGGGCAAGGAGGCCGTGGAGGGGGGCGTGGAGGGATACAGTACCGCCTTCGGCCGAGGCGAGCGCATCCCCATAGCCGGCCGCACGCTCTTCCTGTTCCTCTCCAAGAATCCCACCGGTTTCAATGAGGTCATCCGCACCCTGCAGGGTGAGGGCACGGGGCTGGCAGTGCTCGCCGCCCTCAACGACCGCATAGCGGACGGACGGGACGTCTCGTGGATCTGGGACGTGGATTTCGAGGAGCTGGCGCCCCTGGCGCGTTACCTGGTCACCAGCGGCACGCGCGCCTGGGATATGGCGCTGCGCATGAGATATGCCGGCCTCGATCCCTCCACCATCCAGGTGGAGAGGGACATGAGGGGGGCGCTGCGTGCGGTCCTGGATGGGGCGCGGCAGGGCGAGACGGTGTACGCGCTCACAACCTATACCGCCACCCTCGAGCTTCGCCGCCTGCTCACGCGCATGGGCGCCGCGCCCGGGCTATGGAAGGAGGGCTAGGCACTTGGTCACACCCGAGCTGCGCATCTGTCACCTCTACCCGGAGCTGATGAACATCTATGGCGACCGGGGGAACATCATCACCCTGGTGCAGCGCTGCCGCTGGCGGGGGTTCGGCGTGCGGGTAACGCCGGTAAGCCTCGGGGACAGGCTTGACCCGGGGGAGCATGACTTCTTTTTCATCGGCGGGGGGCAGGACCGCGAGCAGATCCTGGTATGCGAGGACCTGAGCCGGGAGAAGGGAGAAGCGCTGCGCGAGGCGATCGAGGAAGGCGCCGCCCTGCTCTCCATCTGCGGGGGCTATCAGCTCCTGGGCAACTTTTTCCTGACCTACACCGGCGAGGACCTTCCCGGCATATCCCTCTTCGACGTGAAGACCGTCGGGGGGGAGACGCGTTTCATCGGCAACGTGGCTGTCACGAGCGAGCTCGCGGGCGTGGAGGGCGTACTGGTGGGCTTCGAGAACCATTCCGGCCGCACCCACCTCGGCCCCGCCTGCAAGCCGCTGGGGAGGGTGATCAAAGGCTACGGCAACAACGGCGAGGACGGGCAGGAAGGGTGCGTCTATCGCAACGCCGTGGGCACCTACCTGCACGGTTCCCTGCTGCCCAAGAACCCCCGGCTGGCCGACTGGTTCATCCTCCAGGCACTGCGCCGCCACCACGACCTGGAGGGGCTGCCAAAGCTGGACGACTCCCTGGAGAACGCGGCCCACCGCGCCGCTTTCGACCTCATCCTGCGCGAGAAGAGCTGGCGCAGGAGATTCCGCAAGTCTTAATGGGGTCAGGTCTTGTTTTTTGCATTGAAGAACCCCGATAGTTTTCATAAACATCCTGCACAGGAACGAGTAATCTGAAAAAATATGGTTTAGATACCGGAGTATGCAAAAAACAAGACCTGACCCCCTACCTTTGGGTAGAATAGCTTGGAAACGGCTGTAGTTTGAACGCCGTAGGGTTCATTGCCCGAGACGATCGAAGCACCGGGAGAGGAGCGACCGAAATGCGCTACCTGATCATAGGGAACGGCGGAGCCGGGCTCCGCGCCGCCCAGACCATCCGTAAGAGGGACCCGGAGAGTGCCATAACCATGGTGGATGGGGAGCGCTATCCCTGTTATTACCGCATGAGGCTCCCGGATTACATCAGCGGCTGGAGGGAGCGGGACACGGTCTTCGTGGTGGAGGAGGGTTTCTACCGCGATAACGGCATCCAACTAATACAAGAGGACCGCGTCACCGCGGTGCGCCCGGACGAGCACGAGGTGGCCCTGGAGGAGGGCGGCACTCTCTCCTACGACCACCTGCTCATCGCAGCGGGAGCGAGGCCGCGTGAGCTCTCCTGCCCCGGTGGCAGCCTGGACGGCGTGGCCTACCTGCGCACCCTGGACCAGGCGGAGGACATCATCAGACGGGGCAAGACAGCGAAGAACGCCGTGGCCCTGGGGGGAGGACTGCTGGGAGTTGAGATGGCCCGCGCCTTCAACGAGCTCGGGCTGGCCACCCACTACCTCATACGCGAGGACCGCTTCTGGCCCCAGATGCTGGACGCAACCGGCTCGTCACTGGTGGAGAAGGTCCTGGAGGAGAAGGGGGTCATCCTGCACAAGGAGGAGGGCATCGAGGAGCTTAGCGGTGACGGGACCCGGGTGACCGGGCTCAAGACCACCGCCGGGCAGAACCTTGACGCGGATATAGTCGGCATCGCCATCGGGGTGGTCTCCAACCTGGAGTTCCTGGAGGGAAGCGGCATAGAGACGGACCGCGGGGTGATCGTGGACGAACGCCTGCAGTCCAACCAGCCTGATGTCTACGCCGCGGGAGATATCGCTCAAGCCTTCGACGTGGCCAGCGGGGAGCACCGCCTGGTCACCTCCTGGTTGAACACCCAGCGCCAGGGAGAGGTCGCCGGTACCAACATGAGCGGTGGGGAGGCAGCCCTGGAAGGCGTCATCCCCTTCAACGTCATCGTCATCTACGGCCTGCCTGTCGCCTCCCTGGGGATGGACCTCCCGCCCGATCAGGAGGGGTACGAGGCGCTCACCGATGACTACCCCAAGGGCGGCAAATACCGCAAACTTGTGCTCCACGACGGCATGCTTGTCGGCGGCACCCTTATCGGGAACGTCAGCGAGGCGCAGGCAATCGAGTCCCTTATCAAGATGCGGGCCGATGTCTCGCCATACCGCGACCGCCTGTTCGAGCCCGGCTTCGACGCCAAGCAGCTGCTCGCGGAGATAAAGGGCGCCGACTAGCGTACTGGCAGCTTGTTTCTTTAAGACCTTGCCCGGAAGCGATCGTCCGGGCAGGGAGATATGTTCCACAATAACGTTGCTGGTATAAATAGGAGCCACTCTAGCTTCTCGCGCAGGTTTCCGCCCTGCCCGACCACTCCAACGGACAGGTCGCGAACTGCCTGCGAACACCTTCTTGTAAAACCGGAACCTGCTATTTTGAAATGGCATTGCCTTGATTTTCTCTCTGTGCTATAGATTATTGGGGATTTTCGCAAATCCTGGAAAGCAGTTCGAAGTAAAGGAGGATTCCGAATGGGAGAGCCAAGCGACAAGAGGCCCGCTTTTGACGATGACGAGTGCACCGGCTGTGGGCTGTGCGTGGACGAGTGCCCCAACGACTGCATCGACCTGAACGATGATGACGTGGCCTTCCTTGCGAAGCCGGATGATTGCGACGGCTGCGGCACCTGCTCCGAGGAGTGCCCCTCCGAAGCCATCTCCATGGAGTAAGTCCGAGGGGATCAAGCCAGGGGAGCCCGGGCTCCCCTTTTCCTTCTGGGGAAGAAAATGACAGAGAAAAAAGGTGATACCTCCAAGGTCAACATCTTCTGGAAGATCCCCATGTTCGAGTTCCTGGAAGCCGAGGAGCTCGACCGCCTCCACTCCCTCTGCAACACTGAGAGCTTCGCCAAGGGAGATTACATCTTCCTGGAATGTGACTCACCTCGTAACCTATACGTGTTGGTCAAGGGAGAGGTGAAACTCCTCAAACAGACCGAGGACGGCCGGGAGACCATAGTAGAGATGGCCTATCCCGGCGAGATCTTCGGAGAGGAGGCCATCTTCGATGGCCAACCCTATCCCATGACCGCCCAGGCCCTGGACGACGTGGAGCTCCTATCCATCACCCGCACCGACTTCTTCACCTTCCTGCGGGACAATCCCGACCTGGCCCTGGAGATAATCACCGAGCTGGGGACGAGACTGCGCGAAGCCCAGAACACCATCCGGGCCCTGGCCATGGAGAGGGTGGAATGGCGCATCGCCCGCGTCCTCCTCATGCTCTCGCGCAAGGCGGGCATCGTGGAGGCCGATGGGGTGAGCATCAACCTGCCTCTCACGCGGCAGGACATCGCGGACATGGCCGCCACCACCGTCGAGACCGCCATCCGCGTGCTCTCAAATTTCAAGAAGATGGGGCTGGTTGACACGGAGAAAGGCAAGATCATCCTCCGGGACAAGAAGCATCTGGAGGGAATGGTCAGCGAGGGCTGCTCCCAGCTCTGAGCCGTGCAACCGGCGGAGCCGGTCTTGCCGGCATAACCGTGCGTCCAGGCGTTCATCTGATCGAGGTCATGGCGCTCGTGGGCCGCAGGTATATTATTACGGTTGTCTCGTAGACGTACTTTGTCACTCGTGGATCGCGAATTGTGGAGAGGAGGCTTAAGATATGGCTGAGGTCAAACTGTATTCCACCCCCAGTTGCCCATACTGCCGCATGGCCAAGGACTTTCTCGACGGGCAGGGTGTCGCGTTCACCGAGGTGGACGTCTCCGAGGACGAGAAGGCCGCCCAGGAGATGGTGGAGCGGAGCGGCCAGATGGGCGTACCCGTGATGGAGATGGACAACCTGATCATCGTCGGTTTCGACCGGGGGGCTTACCGCAAGGCCCTGGTGGACGCGGGCGTGCTGCCCGAAGCGGCGGAAAAGGCCGAGTGAGCGGCCTGGCCGCCGACGTGTTATGTAAGATCTGCACATGAGCGGGGCAAACCTCCTGGGGCTGGATGAACCATTGCTGACCACGGCCATGGGTATCCTGCCCCACCGTGACCCCGACCGGGCCCTCGACCTCGCCTTCTCCCTGGATATCCCTTTCTGGCCGCAGCTCCCCAATCTCTCTTACTCCGAGGACACCTACGTACAGACGGTTTCCGGCATGCCCGGGGTCGAGGTGGACTACGATGGCCTGAGGATACTCTTCCGCGAGGACGTCTTCTATGCCGAGCTGGAAGAATACCTGGCGCTGGACCCGGCCGGCGACCGCTTTGCCGTCACCCCCGGGGAATCCGCCACTTTCGCAGGTTTCCTGGAGCGGGCTTCCGCCGGTTATCCGGCCCTGCGCGGCCAGTTCATGGGGCCCATCTCCCTGTGCCTCATGGTCAATGATCCCGACAAAAAGCCCATCATCTACCGTGACGATGCCCGTGAAATAGCCATCCGGCATGTGGCCAGCCGGGTAAACCGGCACCTCGCGGACCTGCGCGCCATCAACCCGCGCTCCTTCGTGTGGGTGGACGAGCCCGGGCTGGAGTTCCTCTTCACCGGTATCAGCGGCTACACCTCCGAGAGCGCCCGGGCGGACCTGGCCTTGTTCCTATCCCTCCTGGAGGGGCCACGCGGCGTACATCTCTGCGGCAATCCCGATTGGGATTTCCTCCTGCAGTCCGAGGTGGACCTCATCTCCCTGGACGCCTACAACAACCGCGACATCCTCATCGGTTACCGCTCCGGCCTCGCCCGCCTCCTGTCCCGCGGCGGGGTCATCGCCTGGGGGGCCGTACCCACCCACACCTCACTGCTCGATGGCGAGAGCCCCCGCAGCCTGGCCGATCGCCTGCAGGCGTTATGGGACAAGTTGGGTGAAGAGGGGTTGGAGAGGGAAGCCGTGACCGGCAGTTCCCTGCTCACCCCCGCCACCTGCTGCCTGGTGAACCCCGACCTCACCGCCACCGTCGAGAAAGCCTACGCGGTGGTGAAGGAGGTCCGCGACCTCCTCCGCTAGGGGGTCGTGTCTTCGATCTTCGGTTCCCTGTTTGCCGGTAGAGTAGCGACTTTCGATTAGAAGAACCGAACCTAAGATCGAAGACACGACCTCTGCTGGTTTCCCGGCTGTTCCTGCCCATTCCAGGCTTTCAGATAACCGTCTTTATATCCGGTTACCCAGCCCTCTATATAGCTGTCGCTCCTGCCGTAACAGAACTTGTTGATATAGTCCTGGGTGGGGTTGGGCTCATAATATCCCCACCCCTCCACCCAGTCATCCACGCCGTCCATGGAGCCGACCTGGTAGCCGTTCTTGTAACCGGCGTCGTAGTCATCGGCCTTGGAGGTCCCGGGAGGCAATCCCTCCTCGGACTCCTTGCCGATGCCCTCCGCCTCGGTATACCCGTCTTTATATCCGACCTCGTAGCCGGTTTCGTATCCCGTCTTATAGTCCTTGTCGAAAGCCGGATTGAAGGAAAGCTCCAAGTCGTATTCCCTGTCGCTCAGGAAATCGTCGGCGGCTTTTTCGTATCCCTTGGCGTAACCCTCGTTGTAGCCCTTCTGGTAGCTGGGGCTTCCATCCAGCTGTTTCACGGCGATCCCCTGCCAGGGGCTACTGTTGCCGCCCTTGCTGCATCCCGCCGAAGCCAGGAGTACGATCATCAGAGACGAGAAAACTACAAGCTTTTTCATGTATCCGATCCCCCCTCGGCATATAACCTTTTGCTCGAGAAAGCCCGCGCCACCTGGAGGTGGAAAGCTCCGCAACCAGTCTAAGAAAGCCACCCAGGTGATAGAAGGATAGCCCTACTCGTGTATATAGCGTCATCCCTTATCACATTCTATATCCGCCCGCCATCAAATTCTATGTGTGCAAATATTGGTTCCCGACACTATGTCGTTTATCCTATAGTAAGGTTACGGTTAAACGAGGAGTTGATGCACATGCTCTCAGAAGAAGCCCGCAAGGAACTCGAGGAGGCGGTGGGAGAGGAGAACGTCTCCTGCGAAGCCGCGGTGCTCGACGCCTACGCCTGGCAACCCTTCCTCAACGAGGACCCGGAATTGTGGACGGCGCGCCCGGCGGCGGTAGTGCTGCCAGAATCGACCGCGGAGGTCCAAGCGGTGGTGAGGGCCTGCAACCGCCACGGCCTGAAGTTCAAGGCCCTGTGCACCGGCTGGGGAGTGCACGCCGGGCCCACTACGGAAGGCGTGGTCCAGGTCGACCTGCGCCGCATGGACCGCATCCTGGAGATAGACGAGAAGAACATGATCGCGGTGGTGGAGCCCTATGTGAGCGGAGCTCAATTGCAGGCGGAGGCCATGAAAAGAGGCCTCAACACCCACCTCATCGGGGCGGGGCCGGTGTGCTCCCCCCTGGCCAGCGCCACCTCCATGCATGGCGTAGGACACGACGGCATCTACATGAGCTACAGCCCCCGCAACGTCCTGGGCGTGGAGTGGGTCCTGCCCGACGGCGAACTGCTCAAGCTGGGGACCCCCGGCTCGGGCCAGGGCTGGTTCTCGGGCGACGGCCCCGGACCCTCGCTGCGGGGCATCATGCGCGGCGCCTCCGGCGCCTTCGGCGGCCTGGGCGTCTTCACTGCGTGCGCCCTCAAGCTCTTCAACTGGCCCGGGCCTCCCCTCATGAAGGCCGAGGGGACGGTATTCGACTCCGTGGTGGAGCAGCCCGACAACCTGCGCTTCTATGGCTGCGTCTTCCACGCGGAAAGGGATTTCGCCGACGCCATGTACGAGCTGGGGGAGGCGGAGATAGGTTATCTCTGCTTGAGGGTCACCATGGGGTCCTTCCCCATGGCCATGGCCCCCAAGCTCTACCGCAAGATCATGAAGACCCGCAATATAAGGAGCATCATATACGACGTGCTGAGGTATCCCTTCACCATCCTCCTGGCGGGCAGTTCCATGCGGGAACTGGAATACCAGGAGGCGGTGCTCAAGCAGATAGTCCTGGATCACAAGGGGGTCTTGCTGGACATGCAGGCCTCTCCCGTGGCCCCCATGCTCCCCCTCAATCTCATCCGTGCCAGCCTCATCCCCGCGGCCTTCCGCCTCGGCGGCACCTTTTGTACCAACCTGGACGAAAACGACGCCCTCGACTCCCAGATGCCGTGGGCCGATGCCATCGCCGAGGTGAAGAAGGCGTGGATCGCCAGAGGGGCTATCCTGGACGACGGCGCAGAGAATCCCTACTTCGTGCCCTACGAGAACAACACCTGGGCCCACTGCGAGGTGGTGCACATGTACAGCATCCACGACGAAAAGAGCCTGGAGGCGCTCAAACCCATCGCTTTCCTCTCCACCCTCGAGGCCATCGAGCGCTGCATGACTCCCCTCTCGGTGCTCACCCCGGAGGTGCGCAAGGCCTTGAGCCCCCTGGCGGGCGACTTCAACCGTTGGCAGAAGAAGATCTCTGCCGACTTCGATCCCGGGGAAGCGGCAGACGCCGGCCTCTACACCGCTGAGAGGGACTTCGACACCACCAACGTCAGCCCCGACAAGGTCAGGCGCTTCCAGGAGCTGACCGAGCGGTTGCGGTGGACGGAGGATGGCCCACCTTCTTAATGGGACGTACGCATGCTGGGCCTGAGACAAGTCCCGTAAAGGTTAGTACGAAATCAAGCGCAAGTCTGAACTTGTCCAGGCGACTGGCACCGTGCCGCCGCCCTCCCGGGCGTCGGCGCGCTTACGCGTTGCTTGTGCCGAGTGCAGCCGAGGTGCAGGCTATCGGGCGTGAGTTGATATCAGTACAATTCCGCCTCTCATTCGATGGTGTAACGCTTTAAGATATTTTTGGCTCGGTCCATGAACTCCATCAGCGCTTCCTTGTGTTCCGTGCCCTTCTGCCTCTTAAAATCCGGAGTCGGTATCCTGGAAAGAGGTTCTCCGGCTTTTCTCAACATCGGGACTACCCTGATGGTGAGATCGCGCATCCTCTCGGCCGAAAGGAATTCGTCCGTGTACTCCGCCCGATGCCTTCGCCAATCCGAGATCACCATATCGAAGGCGCAGAATATGTCTCCCCAGACGAAAAAGGCCGGCCGCTTTCTTCCGAGCCCAAGCGAAGCCGCTACGCTTACCTGGTCGATCCAGTAATAGGCGTTCCCCCGGCCGCCTTGCTTCTGTGCAATCCCCGCACCCACCAGGTCCTCTAGCACGTCGTACACACGGCCTTGTTGGTACTTGATCTTCGCGGCAATCCCGGAGGAGCTTCCGCCCTTCTCCGTGAGCAGATAGGTCATCACATCCGCGCGCGCGCCGGCCCCATAATAATCTCGCAGGCGGAGCATCAGGTTGGCGGGGTTTCTCAGGTCGGGTTTTCCCGAGTGGTGGCGGATCCTGGGGTTCCCCCGGAGTAGCTTCCACCTCAAGAATACCTCGTCGGGCGGTTTGCGCCCTTGGGCATAACGGCCTTTTTCCCGCCAGAAGAGCTCCTCCGTTTCGACCTCATCAAGGGCCTTGCGGGCTTCCCCCCTGACCCCCGGGAAGAGGTCTTTTCCTTTCTCGTTCGCTGTATATTCCAGAACCGCGCCAAGCGTCCGCTGAGTATCGCGGCCGAAGGAACGGGAGATCCTCTTGAGCCGCCACGGCTTCAACATCTCATGGTTCACGATAGTCCAGTCCATCGCCTCATCGAGGATCCTCGCGTCCTGCCTTCCGAACGCGCATGTCGCCACCAGCAGCGCCTCTGGATCGACTATCGACTTGCGGCATGGCTCCCCCGTGATAAAGGCTCCCAATGCCGCCCAGTGGCTCCATATGATCTTGTCAATCGTTTCCGCCAAGTCGTTCCGCCAGTTCTCCATGTCCCACTTCCTCGAGTATGGCCAGAATCTCCGGTAAAGCTCCCCTGTCCTGTTCGATGCACCACTCAGCGGCTACCCGCGCCTCTTCCGCGCTGACCTGCATTGCAATCAGGTCCCCTATGTCCGGCTCGCCCCTGTGAATGGCCGCCCATATCTTCAGGCAGACCATGTGCCGGCGGGAACAAAGACGAACGGTCAGGCGCTTCCCGTACCTTCTCACCTGTGCCCTTTCCACGATATCCGCGGGAAGCTCCGTATCGTCGTGCAGGATTATGGCAGCGGTGCTGAACCAATGCTTCCCCTCATTAAAGAGAGATCCAACCCTTTCGACAGCCGCGTTGAACTCGTGGCTCATCAAAGGCTTTCTGAGCACCAATGAACCTTCTTCCTCCACTACCAGGCCGAGCCCGTCAATATCCCTCGTCGGCCTGTCAATGATCCCCTGCAGAAGCAGGGCCATAGCACCGCAGACGACGATGTCCACCGGGACCATATCCTGCTCTTCCAGCACGGTCCCCAGCGCGGATAGCATATCCTCTGCCTTACGATAATCCATCAATAATAACCTTAACTGTTATCAGTATTATTGATAAGTTTAAGGGCATATTACTAGGTTGTCAAGGGAGTAGAATATTCTTATAGGTTGAAAATCATCTCCACATGCGTTTCTAATCATGGTGCATCTTCTACCCGTTCAAACCAGTCCCCCCTTTAGTGCTCCAGGCGATTCCATACCGGCAAGACACACAAAGTAATGCACGTCATGCATACCGTCATCGCCAGTGGGTAGAATGATATGTTGAGAGGGGATTCGTGCCGGATATCCCCCGATATAGTGAAGAACCGGAGGAGATAATCATGCCCTTGGACCAGATACGCAAGCGGGACGGTTCCTTGGTCCCTTTCGGGGCCGCCAAGATAGCCAGCGCCATCCAGGCAGCCATCGCTGCCGTAGGGGAGGGTGAACCTTCGCGGGCCGAGGAACTGACCCGCGAGGTGACATCGAAGCTCGAGGCGCGCTTCGTCGAGGACATCCCTACCGTCGAGGAGGTCCAGGACGTGGTGGAGGAGACCCTCATCGCGCGGGGGCTCCCCCACACCGCGAAGTCCTACATCCTCTACCGCGAGCGCCGGGCGGAGATCCGCCGTACCAAGGATTTCATCGGGGTAAGGGACGAGCTCAAACTGACCGTCAACGCCGTCAACGTCCTCAAGAAGCGCTACCTGCTCAAGGACGAGCATGGCCAGGTGGTGGAGATGCCGGACGGCATGTTCCGCAGGGTGGCCAAGGCCGTGGCGGAGGCGGACCTCGCGTACGACCCGCAGGCCGATGTCGCCGCGCTGGAGGAGAAGTTCTACCGCCTCATGGTCTCCCTCGACTACCTCCCCAACTCCCCCACCCTGATGAACGCGGGGACCGGCGTGGGGCAGCTCTCCGCCTGTTTCGTGCTGCCCGTGGAGGACTCCATACCCGGCATCTTCGACGCGGTGAAGGACATGGCGCTCGTGCACAAGTCGGGGGGAGGCACCGGCTTCTCCTTCTCGCGCCTGCGCCCCCGGGGTGACGTGGTGCAGTCAACCATGGGCATCGCCTCCGGCCCCATCTCCTTCATGCGCATCTTCGACGTCACCACCGAGATCATCCGCCAGGGCGGCAGGAGGCGCGGCGCCAACATGGGCATCATGCGTTGCGACCACCCCGACATCCTGGATTTCATCACCGCCAAGGACCAGGACGGCTTCCTTTCCAACTTCAACCTCTCGGTGGGCATAACGGACGGGTTCATGGAGGCCCTGGAGAAGGATGACGTCTATTTTCTGCGCAATCCGCGCAGTGGGGTCATCACCGGCAGCCTGCACGCCCGCGATGTGTTTAATCTCATCGTCACCCAGGCCTGGCGCACCGGCGATCCCGGCCTTGTCTTCCTGGATACCATCAACCGCAAGAACCCCACCCCCCACCTGGGCGAGATCGAGTCCACCAATCCCTGTGGCGAGCAGCCGCTGCTCCCCTGGGAGAGCTGTAACCTGGGCTCCATCAACCTCAAGAACATGGTGAAAGGCGGGCAATGGGACCGGGAGAGACTCTCGCACACCATCCGTACCGCCGTGCATTTTCTCGATAATGTCATCGATATCAACCGCTGGCCCCTGGCGGAAACGGAGCGGGTGACCCTGGGCAACCGCAAGATCGGCCTGGGGGTGATGGGCCTGGCCGACACCCTGCTGATGATGGGCATCGCTTACGACTCGGAGGAGGGCCTGCGGGCGGCGCAGGAGGTCGCCACTATCCTGGAGGAGGAATCCCACCTGGCCAGCGGGGAGCTGGCCGCGCAGCGGGGCGTGTTCCCCAACTTTAAAGGGTCCATCTGGGACGAGAGGGGCATGCCCATGCGCAACGCCACCACCGTCACCATCGCCCCCACGGGCACTATCAGCATCATCGCCGGATGCTCCTCGGGCATCGAGCCCCTCTTCGCCATCTCCTTCGTGCGTAACGTCATCGAGGGCACCCAGCTCATGGAGATCAACTCCGTCTTCGAGGAGACCGCTAAGGAACTCGGGTTCTACAGCAACGACCTGATGATGGATATAGCGCGCAGCGGCACTCTCAGGCACATCGACGACATCGACGAGGATGTGAAGCGCGTCTTCGTCACCGCTTTCGACATCGCCCCCGAGTGGCACGTGCGCATGCAGGCGGTCTTCCAGGAGCACTGCGACAACGCCGTCTCCAAGACCATCAACTTCGCCTCCGACGCCTCCATCGACGACATCGAGGAGGCCTACCGCCTGGCCTACGACCTGGGATGCAAGGGCATCACCGTTTACCGCTACGGCAGCAAGCGGGAGCAGGTGCTGTATCTGGGCAGCGACTCGTTGATGCGGCTGCTGGAGAGGCCGGAGTATACCATGGCCGAGGCGGAGTACGCCGGCGGGTGCCCCACTCCCCTGTGCTTCTTCTAGGCGGGAAGGCGGGAAACAAAAGGGTGAGGTTGCTCATCGCCTATTGTGGAGGACCCATCCCCATAAAGCGGGAAGACTTCACCGTGACCTTCGAAGACACCTTCGCCCAGCGCTTCCTGCGCAACAGGGGAGCGCCCCTGGACGCCGCAGTGGCCGAGGTGGTGGCGAAATACTGGCACAGCTTCCCCTGCGTCGCCTCCATGGAGATCGACCGCGAGCTTGGGGAGACGATCCTGCATATGGGAGGCTTCATGCACTACCGGGCGGTGCAGGAGGCCCTGGCCGAGGTGGGGGTGGCGGTGGAGTTGCCCACCTCGCCCGCCACGTTTCGCGTAGCCGTGGGATGAGCTAAGGCGAGTCGTCTTCCCGTCTCCGCACGACCGGCGGATCGCCGGCTGGAAGGACTCGGGCCCGCAACCGGAGAATACAAGCCCTGGGGAATAAACCAGTACCACGCCAAGTGATCTCCCCCGCATGTCCAGACCAAGTAAGGGATGCAGCCTGGATGGCTGCAGGGCGTGCCTTCGAAGATCATGCCGCGAACGTCATACTAAATAGGGTGGGGGATGCTACCGAGATATACTATGGATGTGGAGTATTGGAACAGGGGTGCATCAATGGCCGAGAAGAAGATCTTAGTAGCGGACGACGACCCCCATATCCGCCGCCTTATCGCGGAACTGCTCATGGCGGAGGGGTTCAAGGTACTCATGGCCGAGGACGGTGAGGAGGCCATGAATATCTGCCGCGACGAGCATCCGGACCTGATGATCCTGGATATAATCATGCCAAAGATGGACGGCATGGAGGTCTGCCGCCGCCTGCGCGACGAGACAGCAGCCCCTATCGTCTTCCTCACCGCCAAGGACGATATCACCGACCTGGTGAGCGGGCTGGCCATCGGCGGTGACGACTATATCACCAAGCCCTTCAAGGGGGCGGAGCTCATCGCCCGGGTTAAGGCCGCCCTGCGCCGCGCGGACATGGTGCGGGATTCCACCGAGAAGGAGGAATACGTCTCCATCGGGGGCCTGGAGATCGACCGCAAGCGGCGTGAGATATCACTGGATGGCCAACCGGTGGACCTGACCCAGACCGAGTTCGACCTGTTATGGCTCCTGGCCAGCCACCGCGGCACGGTCTATTCGCGCAAGGATATCGTCAAGGCCCTCTGGGGCTACGAGGACCCTGGCATCTCGCGCACCATCGACACTCACGTAGCCCGGCTGCGCAAGAAGATCGAGCGCGACTCCTCCAGCCCCGAGTTCATCAAGACCGTGACCGGCGTGGGCTACAAGTTCTTCTGAGTCGTATATGTCGATATAATCCGGGTCAAGGTTTTATTGCTATTTGGATTTTGTTAATATAACTAATTGCGATGGGCGTTTAGCTCAGCGGGAGAGCGCTGCCTTCACACGGCAGAGGTCATGGGTTCAAATCCCTTAACGCCCACCAATTTTATTAGGGCCCTCGTGGCCCTTTTTATTTGGGTTGAATCGCTGATCATCGCTCCAATATGGGGGAGAAGGCATCCTGTACGGCTAGAAAATCTGGAAAAGAGGGCTGGGGGGACTGACGAAACCCGCAGCCAGGTACAGCGCCTTTCGAGGGCGCCGCTCTTCTTCAAGGGTCACTTCGTGCTTGATCGCAGAAATCCGGCGATGTCGTTCTTGTCGGCTTTACCTTCAGCTACCTTTCTGACCAACTGTTCGAATTCGGTTTCCTCCGCATCGACCTCGATACCGTTTAGCGCTAGAAACACCAGGGCTGCAACGGTTCCGGTCCTCTTGTTGCCGTCAGTGAAGGGATGGTTGCGTACGATGTGAAATAGGTAAGCGGCCGCCATCTCTACGATATCCTTGTGGAAATACTCTTCTCCCATACCCGCCTGGGGCATGGCCAAGGCGGACTTGAGAAGATCGAGGTCCCGTATGCCGGGGCGGCCGCCATAGCGGCGCATCTGGTCCTGATGTATCTCCAATGCCTCAGCGAGGGTAAGGAATGTGGGTTCGGCCATCTAGTCCGCCAGGTTCTTCAGCATCCTGCCGTATCTACGGTTGGTCTTGTCCAGGGCTGCCTCAAAAGCCTTGCGGCGCTTCTTGTCGCGCACGGGGGTGATTATCAACACCTCTCCGTCGGTGGTTATATCCAGGGGTGTGTCGGCGTCGATATTGAGCAGCTCGAGTATAGGTCTATCTATCACCAGGGCCATGCTGTTTCCGTGCCTGGTCATCCTCTTCACCATTTCGGCCTCCTCTACGTTACTACAATGTATATACATTATATAACCTTTATAAGATCTGGGGCAACCCTTGTCTTCGCAGTTTCATTGAAAGCCTGTGTATACTTTCTTCGGGCAGCACTCATACCGCCTCCTCGAGGACTATTAGTGGAGTAAGATCTTTCAAATCCCTTAACGCCCACCACGAACAAAGCCGGGCACCCGCCCGGCTTTTCCGCTCTCACCAGGGCGTCCCCTCCGCTTGGACTAAGCGGGCCCGGGCGACATCTTCAGGCACACGGCAGGGCTATCGGGCAACCGATGGCCGAACCGCACCGTTACCCCGCTGCCCGCCTGCTCCCAATCGAGCGGCCTTTCGTAACCCAGCAGCTCGACCTGCATTCCATCGGCAGCCTGCAGGGATTCGATGGTGATCTCCGGGCCTCGAGGTGTTTCCATAAGAATCGCGAACAGGGAACCCGGCTTGCTTGTGAAACGCACTCCTGTCCCCTCGGCCGTCCGCCCTTCGGCCTTCCTCCACGGCCGTGTTCCATAGATCGCATCACCATTGACCAAGAGCCATGCGCCGACCCCTTTGATCCTTTCGACCTGGACCTCGGGGATCTCGCCCCCGGGCTTCGGCCCCACGTTTAACAAGAGGTTGCCGTTCTTGCTTACGATGTCTATCAGAAGCCGCACCAGCTCGGAAACAGTGAGGAAATCATCCGGCGGCTCCTGCCTGTTGTACCCGAATGACTTGCCTATCCCCCTCACGCACTCCCACTTCTCCTCGCTCACCTCAGACAGACTCGTGTACTCGGGTGTCACGAAGTCGTAATGCACGCCGGGGGGACTTGTCTGCCCTCGCAGCCAGAGTCTCTTCGCGTACCAGTTGATCGCCTGCCTGATGCCCGGTATAGAAACGAGAGATCTTGTGAACCTGGAGGTCTGCCCCCAGCGCTCGTTCACGACCCCGTCCGGTGTCTTGTTGTAGAAATACGCGAATATCTCGTTGATGTTCACGCCATCCGGGTAACCGATGTCGCTCCACAGTACCGAGGGATCGTACCTGTCTATCAGCTCGTACCAGTGCGAGTTCGCATATTCGCGGTACTCACTGGACCCGGGGACCCGGACGAGGCTCATCGCGAGGTCCTTTATCGGCTTTTCGGTAAAGGTCCAGTCGTAAGGACTCGAATAATAGAAGCCCATCCGCATCCCCCGGGCTTTGACCTCCTCGGCCAGCTCTCCTACGACGTTCCTCGCTGCGTGCAGGCCGGGCTTCATCGGGTTGAGGTGCTCGCTCGGCCAGAGAAGGAAGCCGTCGTGGTGCTTTGTGACCAGCACGACGTATCTGGCTCCTACCTGCTTGAACAGGTCGGCCCAGCCCGCAGGGTCCCAGGCGTCGAGAGTCGCGTTGAAGTCTTTCGCAAACTCGTAATAATTGAAGTCCGCGCCATAAGTCTTCAGGTGGTGCTCGTATGCGGGGCTTCCTTTGATCCTCAAGGAATTCAGGTACCACTCGGAGTAAGGTTGGTTGGCGAACATCACCTTAGAGCCTTCGTTCCTGAGTATATCCATTATGTCGCCCTTGTCCGTCGGGGCGAATGCAGGCACGCAAGATAGCGACCAGTGGATAAATATTCCGAACTTGGCGTCGTGATACCACTCGGGGACAGGGTGCTTATCGACAGATTCCTTGGTCGGCTGATACTCCATGATGACCTAATCCGTTATCAGACCTCTCCTGAGGGCACGCCTGCATCTCTATGCAATCAATGACCTCCATGCTGACACTATTATACAGGCTGGCAAGGCGATATCGGGCAGGAGATAATGCGCTCTTTCCAGTTGATGGGAGTTATAGATCTATTCAAAAGGCCATGGCGCTTACCAATACCGAAGCGGCTCTCGGGGCCGCTTTTCCATTGGTGGATGATCACCCGGTTATCGAGATAGCCGGGTTCTCCCACAACAGCGAGAGGATGTCCGCCTCGTCCAGCAGGCGACCCTCAAGAACGCGGGCCGCGCTGCGGTTCAGTTCGCGCGGAAGGGAGAAGGCCACGTAAGAGATCTGTCCCTTTTCCAGGGCCACGTGGCAGCAGGTCTCTCCCTCGGGACCCTCGCAGCGCCCGAACCCCTCGCCCCGCCCCCCGCGGCCCCTCTTCACCAGCAACGGGTCGTCGGGAAGGTCCTCCAGGATACGCCGTGCGACCTCCAGGGAGGAGGCTACCTCCCCGGCCTTAAGTGCCAGTAAGCGCCGGAACATCCCGGCGCCTTCCGGAACGTCTGTGCCCTCCCATGCCACGACAGGGTAGACGCCGGGTTCTTCTTTCCTCACGTCCACATCGAGGCCGGCCGCCCTGGCCAGTGGGCCGACCCAACCGCTGGCCTCCGCTTCCCCGGACAGGTGGCGGAGTCTCTTTTCGGTCCACCTGGGTACGGGAAGCGACTCCACGCGGGGCGATAGTTCTTCCCACTTCGCCGCCGCGGCGCCCAGTTTTTCGAAGCAGGCCGTTGCCCCCTCGAGTGGAAAGCCTTCCTTCATGCCCCCCGGGATGACCCATCCCCTTCCCAGGGGATCGCCCAGCCATTCCTCCAATCCTTCCTCCAGTTCCCGGCGCAAGCTATCGCTTTTCGCGGCGATACGCTGCCTGCGGAGGGTGTAGGCAGCGGCGCCTATCCACGCCAGGTGGCCTTGTGCCCTCGCCGACTCCAGGAGCATGGTGCGCAGGGCGAGGGCGGTAGTTGGGGCTTTCATCCCCCGCGCATCCTCCAGGGCCTGCATGAAGACTATAGCCAGGGCTGTTCCCTCCATTCCCGCTTCCTTCTCCAGGAGGGATCCGGCCTGCCCCGCTTTGGTACCGTAGAGCACGACCTGGGGATAATCCCTCCATGCCTCGTGCACCCTCAACACCCGGCCTCCTTCCACCTCGAAAAGGATGCCCGAGCGTGTGGGCAAAGCCGCTGATTCACGTTCTTCCTGGCTGCTCTTCTCCTCGCCCTGCAGCAACTCTGTCCACCTGGAAACGCTGGGGAAATACCTGGCTGCCTCCGAGAGCAGGCTCTTCCCCCCGCCGGCCCTCAGGTGCAGGGTCTCGCGGTCCCGGGGGTTGAAGAAGTGCAGGGTCTCGCCTTCTCCCGGTCCGAGGTCGGCCATGACCAGGCGGAGCCCCTGGTCCGCCAGGAACTCCAGGCGGGCGCGGTGGTCCCCGCCGATATCTTCCAGCCATACCCGCCGCATCGGCTCCACCCGCGACCAGTCAATACCTTCCCGGGGCAGCAGGTTTAGCTGCTCGTTCTCTTTTCGCATGTCGTTCCCACTCATGTCATCATCCATTTATTACCAATATTCACTTTCTTCACTTGATCCCCAGATAGACCATGACCGCGATCCATGCTAAGTATATGAGGAACTCGCCCAATACCACGACGGCCCTGAACCTCCTCTTCTCCAGCAACGGGTAAGGGAAGGATATCTTCCGCTGCAGCAGCGGCAGCGAGCGGGTCATGCGTGCGTCCTCCGCGTGGGCCTCTCCCCTGCGCTGGGTCCAGGCGGAGGCGATGATCACGGCAAGGCCGGCGCAGAGCAGCATCGCCCATCCCAGGGTAGTCCAGGAGGTGAAGGGTATATCCAGGGGAAGGCCGTACTCGCGCATCAGCAGATCGACCATGGCCCCAGGATAAAGCCCGACGGCAGCACAGAATGCCGCCAGCAGGAC
>Ga0315274_10004507_pt1 | contig 20479 bp, 24 predicted proteins | sample YL17G02_20_MG_FD_203700 | JGI IMG/M metagenome (GOLD analysis project Ga0315274, IMG submission 203700) | Sediment microbial communities from Yellowstone Lake, YNP, Wyoming, USA - YL17G02_20 | ecosystem: Environmental > Aquatic > Freshwater > Lake > Sediment | place: USA: Wyoming | collected...
CTCTACCCGATCCTACACGATCAAGCCAACCCGGAGATGACCAGCTTCGAGTTCCGCGAGCTGGCCATGAGCCACGTGGCCGGCTGGGGCAATGCCTACGCCGAGATCGAGCTCGACGGCAGCGGCCAGGTGCTGGCGCTCTGGCCCTTGCGCCCGGACCGGATGCGCGTTTACCGCGTCCGCCTCGAGGGCCGCTCCGAGCTGGTCTATGTCTATCGGCTGCCGGACAGCGTGGACATCCCGTCTAAGACGCTTCGTGAGTACCAGGTGCTGCATGTCCGGGGGCTCAGCCCGGACGGCATCGTGGGCTACTCGCCCATCCAGCTGGCGCGCCAGGCGGTGGGCCTGTCGCTGGCGATGGAGGAATACGGGGCCCGTTTCTTCGGCAACGGCGCCAATGCCGACTTTGTGCTGGAGCATCCCAGCCAGCTCAGCGACGACGCGCTGCGCCACCTGAGGGAATCCTGGGAGGAAGATCACCTGGGCCTGGAGAAGGCGCACCGCATGGCCATCCTCGAGGAGGGGATGAAGATCGAGAAGATCGGCATTCCGCCCGACGACGCGCAGTTCATCCAGAGCCGCAAGTTCCAGATCAACGAGATCGCCCGCATGTACCGCATCCCCCCCCACATGATCGGCGACCTCGAGCGCGCCACCTTCTCCAACATCGAGCATCAGGCCATCGAGTTCGTGGTGCATTGCATTCGACCCCACCTGGTGCGCTGGGAACAGCGGCTGCGCCGAAGCCTGTTCGCCCCGGAGGAAGCCAAGACGTATTTCCCTGAATTCCTGGTGGACGGGCTGCTGCGGGGAGACGTCCAGACGCGGTTCGCAGCCTACGCCACGGCGCGGCAGAACGGCTGGATGAACGCCAACGAGATCCGCGAGCTCGAGAACCAGAACCCGATCGAGGCCGGCGACGTCTACCTGGTGCCGTTGAACATGATCCCGATGGGCAGCCCCTCGCCGGCGACGACGGAACAGGCCCGCGGCAGCTTGCCCCCGGGCACGTCGCTGGTCCCGCTGAAGGACTATGCCCGGTTGATCGGTCGGCAACCGTTGCTGGAAAGTGGAGGCAATGGCCGCGCCAGCCAGGCCAGCGAGAAAAAGCGAGCGGCCCGCGATCGGCTGGCCATCGCCAAGTCGTACCGCCATGTCTTCCAGGATGCCGGCGAGCGGGCCGTGAAACGCGAGCTGCGGGAGATCAAGCAGGCGGCACAGAAATACCTGGCCCAGCGATCGCACGTGGCCGATTTCGAGGAATGGCTGCGGGGCTACTACCGCGATTTCCCGCAGGTGCTGAGCGAGTTGTGGTCGCCGGCTTTCTCCGCCCTGAGCGAGGCGGTCCAGGCGCTGGCGGCGCGCGAAGTAGAGGCCCCGGTCGGCATGACGCCCGGACTCGATGAGTGCCTGCGCTATCACGTCGATCGGTCGGTGGCGCGCCACGTGGGCCTTTCGCAGACCCTGGTGCTCCAGGCTCTGCGGATGAGCGAGGGTGCGGCCGATACCGTGCTCGAGGCGCTCGAGGATTGGCCGGAGCGGCGCCCGGCAAGTTTTGCCGCCTGGGAGACGATCCGCACATCCAACCTGATGGCCAAGGCCACGTGGTTCTACGCCGGCGCCGAAGGCCTGGAATGGATCCGCCTCGACGAAAACCCGTTCTGCGCCTCGCTCGACGGCCTGGTCATTGAGATGAGCGACAACTGCCGAGGCACCCACTTTGTGATGGAGGGCGAGGAAGTCCCCGGCCGATCGGACAATCTGAAGCCGACGTGGAATGTCTCGACGCCCCCGCTCTTCGAGGGCTGCGAGTGCCAGATCGCGCCGGTCATGCCCGAGAAGAACGGGCGGACAGCGCGCCTCCCTGGCGACGAAAGGGGAACGATGGATTACTCCGAGGTGATTGCCCGGGCGCTCACCATGCAAGCCGAGGCGCTGCGATCGCTGGGCCAGATCCTTGAGAGGACGCGGGGCCCGGAGATCCGCTTCGACGTCGATCACATGACGCAGACGCACGCGCCCGAGATCAACGTAGCCGGGCCGGACATGCAGCCGGTGGCGGACGCCGTCGAGCGGGCCATCGGCGAGATGGGCGAGGCGGTCGGCAAGCTCGAGCTGCCCGCGCCGGTGGTTGAGGTCAAGCCCGAGATCCGGGTGACGCCGGCGGAAACCAAGATCTTGAAAATCACTTCCCGGCATGAGAGTCAGAGAGTAGTTCGCGACAAGGACCAGAAGCTTGCTGGGACCGAGACGGACGTGGAATACCAGTACGAGAAGGAGTAGATCATGGCTGGATCCAAGACGAACTATGCCGAGCAGAAGCTATTGGATCTGCTGATGGGCAATCAGTCGTACACACCCGGAGCGAACTCCGTCCTGGCGCTGTACACCGTAGCCCCGGGGGAGACAGGCGGAGGCACCGAAGCGAACTACGCCGGCTACGCTCGAAAGACCGTTACCAACGATCTGACGACCTGGCCGTCAGCCAACCCGAAGTTGAACGGCATCGAGTTGGCATTCCCGACCGCTACCGGGGACCAGACGGGCAACATTGTCGGCGTCGGACTATTTGAATCGGCCGGCGTCAATATGATCGCCTATGCCACGCTGACCACGGCGAAACCTGTGCTCAATGGTGACACGCCGCGGTTCCCGGCCGGCTCGCTGAGCTTCTCGGAGGACTGAGAGCAAACCAAGATAGGGAGACAATCCTGTGGCAGACCTAATTGATCGTATCAGCGGTGCCGACAAGCCCCGCAAGATTAACTTACATAGGTGGATTGGCGTTCAACGACTCTACACCGTCGGCGAGTGGACGCGTGCGCAGATCGCCGCGGAGTTCGGCATCACGGGGAATCCCGATGAGGAACGCCAGGCCATACAGATCGCCGACAAGATTGATAGCTTCGGGGGAACCAACGGGCAACGCGATAAGGTGATCTACCTTGGTCGTGTCGAGGGCGTCATGATGTGCGTCGAGGATTACACCGACAGGCTGTACCACGACGTGGCCGGGGCACTGAACAAGGCGAAGGTGTTCGAGGACTTGCAGATTGCGGGCTAAGGCATGGATGCCAAGGTAGGCTCATTCAACTCCGGCACAGGAGCGCTGAATAGCACCCAGGAGATCACGATTGGCTTCCAGGCCAAGGTGATCTTCTTCTGGTGGAGTGGGCGCGCCGAGGCTGTCGATACATGCGGTGGCGCCACTCATCGTCGCGGCTTTGGCGTGGCGACGAGCACGAGTTCCCGCTTCTGCGTGGACACACGTTCAGTAGACGCGGGCTCTTCCTCCGTTGGATCATGCTACAAGCACAATGCCGCCTGTATCATGGCCCACACCGATACAACGGTAGATGGGCTGATTGACATCTCTGCCATTGGCTCAACCAGTTTCACTCTGATCGTCGATGATGCAATGCCCTACGATCTGCGTGTTCACTACCTAGCCCTTGGCGGAAGTGATATTGTCAACGCGGCCTGCGGATCGGTCGCGGCAGATGCTTCTTATCGCTTCAGAGTATCAGGACTGGGCTGGCAACCAAATCTTGCCATGCTCATAGGCAATGAATTCGGCACTGCCGCCCCCGCCGGAAGTAACACCAATAGTATCTTCGCCATTGGGGCGGCGACTAGCGCGGCAAATCAAGCCACCCTGTCAGGTGGCGAAGACGATGCCTCATCAACTATGGATACCGCGGCATGGTGTACTGATAACCAAATGTTCGCCACACTTGCGGCATCGGTGGGAACATCGATTAGTGCTCGGGTAGATTTTTCTTCTTTTGACGCGGGAGGTTTCACGACTGTTCAGGATACGGTTGGTTTCGCGGCCGGGTCTGAGGTTTTCTATATCGCCTTGAACTGTACCAATGTCATCGTCGGCAATTCCCTAACCCGCACAGATGGCAATGACATCACTGTAAGTGGCCTCGGATGGAAGCCCGCCGCGGGCATGGTCGTCTCCCACTGCAAGGCCGAAAGTTCTGGCACGACGCTAAATCGCCACGACGAAACCAGCATCGGCGCGTTCACCAGCGCAACTGAGCGTGTAGCTCACGGTGTCAGGGACACAGATGCCCTCGCCGATAGCCAGGTGACGACCGCCGTCGAACACGACGCAGTGTACGTCAACATGAATACATCCGATGCCGTTGAGGGGCTGATGGATGTGAAGTCGGTAGATGCTGACGGCGTCACGTTCGTGATGGATGACACAGATCCGTCCGCGGCATACTTCTGGTACATCCTGTTTGGACCGGCGGCGGGCGGTGGTGGATTCGTTGATTTGGCCGCCAATCTCGCGGGCGCACAACTTGTCGCGGCAGCCCTTGCGGTGGCCCGAGTATTGGAGGCTACATTCTCGGGGCTTACCAACATTGGGGCCGCAATGGGCGCGTTGCGCTCATTGGCGGCGCAAGTCTCCGCTTCAACTAGTATCACGGCGGGTCTGGATCGCCTGATCAATCTCGCTGCTGGCGCTGGCGGCACCACAGGGGCTGTCGCGGCAACCGATATCCTGCGAAACCTCGCTGCTGAGATTGCTGGCGTGAGTGCGGCGACAGCCGAGATGGATGTCGGCCGCGTTCTATCGGCAGCGGCCGCTGGCGCAATGGAGATCACGGCTGATTTGACCGTCGAAGGCGGCGCATTTGTCGATCTGGCCGCGGTCCTGGCGGGCACGCAGGTTGTCACAGGCAATCTGGCCATTGCACGAGCTCTTGCGGCGGCTATTGTGGGTGTGGATACGATCAGCGCGGCCCTGGGAATGGCGCGGGGCCTTGGGGCATCCATCATTGGTGGAGAGACCATCGCCTCGGCGCTGGGTGTCCTGCGTGGCCTCACCGGTGAAATTGTTGGCTCGGAGACAGATACCGCCGCGTTGGGGATCTTGCGCAGCCTGGGGGCAATCATCGCTGGCGAGGAGGTTGTGGTCGCGGGGCTTGAGCGCCTCGTCAATCTGGTGGCTGGCGCCGAGGGAGCCACTGCGGCCGCTGCGGCAACCGAGATCCTGCGAGGCCTGGTGGCCGAGATCGCCGGCGTCGATGTAACCACAGCCGAGGTTGCCGTTGCCCGTGCTCTATCCGCAGCGGCGGAAGCCGCCATGCAGATTACGGCGGAACTGACCGTCGAGGGCGGCGAGGGGCCGCCGGAAGAAAAGCCTCCGCAACCGAGTGTTCCCGGCTGGACCTTCGGCATGGTCGACCGCTACTTCCGGGAGCAGGCCATGCGAGAGGAAGAGGAGGAGGTGGTCGTCGTTTTATGACGGCCGCCAGGAGGAATGCGATGCCGTATCCCAACGAACATTCAGCCAGACTCAAGGATCCGGACGATTTCGCCGCAGACAGCTTCCGGCGCAAGGCAGACGGAACAATCTACGGGAAGATCAAAGTGCCGGCGACGATCGATGTGATTTGGGGAAAGTTGAAAGGCAAAGACGCTCCGGACGATCAGCCGATTCCCCAGGCGCTGCGCTTTCCAACGAAGGATTGGACGGCGAGCGAGGCCAAGGCATGGCTCGAGGAGAACAAGATCAAGTACGTCAGCTTCGAACCCGCCGAGGAGAAGTCGCGCACTAGCCCGCCTCCCGGCATCAAGATCCCGCAAGGCTTCCAGCATCGAAGTTTCCCACTACGCGAACTCAGGGTTGAGCCCGCAGAGGACAACCAGAGGAAGATCGTGGGTTATGCCGCGGTTTTCAATGTCCTCAGTGAACCCCTGTGGGGTTTCCGGGAAAAGATCCGCAAGGGAGCGTTCACCAAGACCATCGGCGAGGCGAATATTGTTGCACTCTTCAACCACAATGAGGACATGATTCTTGGTCGCAACAAAGCGGGCACCTTGAAACTCGCGGAAGATGACATCGGGTTGGCCATCGAAATCCTGCCGCCCGAGACGCAATCGGCAAAGGATCTCATGATCAGCATGGAAAGAGGCGATGTTTCGCAAATGTCGTTCTCCTTCAGAGTCGTACGCGAGGAATGGGATCATCTGCCCGCTGAGGAAATCCGAACTCTGGTGGAAGTGGAATTGCGGGATGTCAGCCTAGTTGTGTTCCCGGCCTACCCGCAGACGATCGCCACGGTGGGGGTGCGCTCGGTGTTCGGGATCGAGATGCCCAAGCTGGCTGATGCCCTCGGCCGACTCGAGGCGGGCACCGCGGTATTGAGTGATCGTGACCTGGTGGGCGACGTGGTCGGCAAAATCAGCCGTTGCCTTCCGGGCGACCACGCCTGCAGACGTCGCGAGCTCGATGCGGCCATGCTGCCGCCGGACCTGGCGCGCCGGCGTGCCGAGCTCGATGCGGCTATGCGGGCGCCAGGCCTGCGGGGCATGCATAAACAGCTCGAGGAATTGGAGCGGGAAGTGCTGGCGGCGAGTCCAGATGACGAGCCAGTCATGTCTCGACCGCGAAGAGGACACGATAGACACTAAGCCCGAATTGGCGGGCGGGGAGATGGGCATGGACACGTTACCCGTGTTGCTGAAACTTGTGAGCGAGGGCGAAAAGTCGCTCATCGTGGATCTCACCTCGATAGCGATCGTGGTGAAGCATGGGGAAGGCGACCTTGAGGTCTGGATGAAATCGGGAACCATGTTCAAACTCACTGGCAAAAACGCCGCTCTCCTCTGGGCGGCGATCGAATCGGTGGCGATTCCAAAATTGCCGGGCTGAAGGAGGAAATGAACCATGCCCGCTCCCGCTGAGACCCTGCGCGTCATCCTCACAGGCAAGGACGAGCTCAGCCCGACCATGCGCCAGGTGCGCGATGGGCTGAAAAAGCTGGGCGTCGACATCACCAGCGTCGTCGCCCCTGCGGCCGCCGTTGCGGGGGCGATGGCCGGCGTGGCCGCGGCGGGCGCCAAGCTATTCGGGGATTGGCAGGAATACACCCTGACGATCGGTGACTTCGCCGCCAAGCTGGGCACAACCACTGAAGAGGCCAGCGCCCTCACCGAGATGGCCGGCGATCTTGGCGTTCCCCTGACGTCGCTGGAAACCGCGTTCAAGAAGATGTCGAAAGAGGGCATCGATCCCTCGATCGAGGGCCTGGTTGCGGTTCGAGAGAGGCTGAATGCCGCCAAGGATCCCGCCGAGAAACTGGCCCTGGCGACTTCGCTCCTGGGCAGGGCAGGCGCCGATCTCATCCCGATGTTCGACCAGCTGACCAACGACGAGCTGCGCAACTACATCGACACGATGGGGGAAGGTCAGGTCGTGTCGCAGCGGGAGGTTGAACTAGCCCGTAAGAACCGCGCGGAGCTCGATGAGCTGGGCGATGCGTGGAAGAATTTCGGACTGGTCGCCGGCGGGAGCATCGCGGAATTAATCTTGCCGCCGCTCGAGCGCCTAACCGGGGTTCTTTCGGGCGAGATGACCGTCTTTGATGCCTGGGCCGATTGGTTTACTACCTCCAGCGTGGCGGCGCTGGCGGGTTGGCAGGAAGCAATCGAGACACATGCTGTCGTGCCGCTGCAGAACGCACGCGGCGCCATCCTGGGGCTGAATGATGAGGAAGTCGTGAAAGTTTTCCCGGACATGGCCGAACGGATCCGGGAAGGGCTTGTCGATCCGATGGACGCGGCTACCGGCAGCATGCAAGATTGGGGCCGGACCGCCATCATGAGTGCCGGGCTGGCACAGCTGTGGGGCGAGGCCATTGCGTTTGATGGGATCTCGGCCGAAGAAACGAAGGGCATGATGGGACTTCTGACCGGAGACATGCGGGCCGAGATGTTGCCCACGCTGGCGGAAGCAATTTCGAACTTCAACACCGCGACTGGCGCGGTAGATGACGTCGGCCGGGCGCTTTCCCTTCTGCCCCCGCTCACCGAGCTCGAGGTGGTCACCTACTTCCGTGAGGTTCATGGAGGTGGAGGATCCTCGACGATCACGACGTCTTGGGGATCGGAGCACGAACGCCGGCAGGAAGGCGGCCCGCTCCCTGCGGCCGCCTGGACGCTGGTCGGCGAGCGGGGCTACGAACTCATCGATCCGACAGGCTACGTCCATCCGCACGAAGAGTCGACGCGCCTGCTCGCCTCGCTGGCCCCCCAGGGCATCCAGGCCGGCGCCGCGGGCGTCATGATCGACGGCCTGGTGGGAGTGGGGGGAGCCTACGAGCGATCCGGGGCCGGGGTTGTCGGAGGCTACAGCCAGAGCACGGCCTATTACGGCGCAAACCCTCCGCCCGTCAGCGCTGGCGGGATCTCCGAAGGCGGCGCAGCCGGCGGATTATTCGATTCTGTGATTGAAGAGGTTCAACAGGCCGCCGCGGCCGAGAGCGCTGCGCTGGTCGCCTCGATCCCTGCTGCTGCAAGCGCCGCTGCCTCGGAACAGGGGCGCACGCAGGTTATCGAGACACGGCGTATCGGTGAAGATACGAACGCCAGGCTGGACAAGATCCTGCGGGCGATTGAGAAGCAGACACGCACGCTGCCGACCATCGTGCGGGACGCCGTCGAGAGGGTGTTGTGATCGCGCCGGGTGAGATGACGCGCGAGCAGCTCGAGGCCGAGGTCGCCGCGTTGCGAGCGACGATCGAGGAGATCGGCAAAGAATGGCGGGAGCTGCATGCTTTGCTGAGCGTGGTGCTTCCGATTACGCCGTCGCGACGTGTGAATGCAGCACGGTTGAACTGATACCGGCTCGCCGCCGCGCCGGGCCCAGCGGCCCACCCGGCGGACGCCCTGCAGGACCCGCCCAGTGCGCGGGATCACCTGCGCCGGCAACTCGAGCTGGCCGACGATCCTGTCCCAGAGGTCCCTCGGTGAAGATCGGGGGACCTCGGAGGACGTAAACTTGCGAAAGGATGGTGAGTCATGAACAAAGGTCCATTTCACAGCCTGGGCGAGCAGCTGCAGGCCGTCGCCGAGTTCTACAAGTCAAGGGGGCGAGATGCGGATCAGCGTCTGTTTGAGCCACGGGCCCTGGGGCTGAACGAGGGCATCCCGTCGGAAGGTGGGTTCCTGGTTCAGACCGACTTCTCGACGACACTGGTCGGCCTCATCCACGAGACGGGCATCCTGCCCGGGCGTTGCACGCCGTTCAAGATCTCCAGCCCATCTAACGGCGTGCACGTCAATGCCATCGACGAAACGAGCCGGGTAGATGGCAGCCGCTGGGGCGGCGTTATCAGCTATTGGCTTCACGAGGCCGGGACAAAGCTCGCCACGAAGCCGAAGTTCCGCCAGATGGATCTGAAGCTCGAAAAGCTGATCGGCGTGTGCTACGCCACCGACGAGCTCGTGGCAGATGCGGCTGCGCTCGAGAGCGTGGTCATGCAGGTGGTTCCAAAAGAGTTCGGCTTCCAGGTCGATCGGGCGATTTTCGAGGGGACGGGCGCCGGGCAGCCGCTGGGGATCCTGGGCAGTGGGGCGCTGATCACCGTCGCGGCAGAAGGTGGCCAGGCGGCCGATACCGTCGTGGCCGAGAACGCCGCCAAGATGTGGGCTCGCATGTGGCCGCCATGCCGGCGCAGCGCGGTCTGGCTCATCCATGCGGACATCGAGCCCCAGCTCGATGCGTTCTCGGCGCCGGCGGTCTACATGCTCGAGGCCCCTTATTGGCGGCTTCTGAAGGGACGACCGGTGATCATCTTCGAACACTCCGCCGCGCTCGGGGATGTGGGCGACATCGTGCTGGCGGACTTCAGCCAGTACTTGCTGGCGGACAAGGATCCCGAGACGGCCACCTCGATTCACGTGGCGTTCCTGACCGACGAGACGACCTTCCGGTTCGTGTACCGGGTGGACGGCGAGCCGATCTGGAATGCGCCGCTCACGCCGGCGAAGGGTAGCAACACGCTCTCGCCGTTCGTGACCCTGGCTGCCCGGTAAACCGGGTACCTGAGTTGCCATCCGTGATGCCCGGCTCTCGCGTCCTGGGAGCCGGGACCGGTCCTCGAGGCAGAAGCTATCGACAGCAGCGGGCAAGTGCCGTGGAAGAGGGGGAATCCATCCGCCGGATGGATTTGAGGGACGACCGACACAAAGCGAACGAAGGCAAGAGCTCGGAGTGGGACAAGCGACGGTAGAACGGGCTGATGCAATCGTGGATCACGCGCCAGAGGCGGCCAGAGCTGTTGCTAACCGAAACGGGGAGGCGCAAGAAGGACAAAGTGAACAGAGCATATACGGATCCTGGATATGCTCGGAAGACGAAGAAAGAGCGAGCGGACGAGACTGGTGTTGGAGAAAGCACTGTTGGTCTGGCCGACTTCATCGTGGATCACGCGCCGATTCGGCACATGCTCCAAATTGGAGCATGATGCGAAGACTGTGGGACCTGGCGGGAGTGGTATGTGGGCGGAGATGGATTGGAGGAGATGATCGAGGCCCGCCGGCGCTGGCAGGGCGACGCGGCGGGCGAGGGGAAACGGAAGTGCCATCGATAATTGTACTGTCTCGTGGTTCTCCCGCAAGAGCTTTCGAGTCTCACGACGGAGGCGATCGATGGCTGAGGTTTATCTTTCCCTCAACGACGTGCGAAGTCTACGCCGGATCCTACGCGGCCGGCCGCGACCGGATGGAGTGCGCCAGGGCACATGGTTTCATCTCGCGAGCCCATCGTCCGATCTTGTCGACGAGTGTCTCCCGATCTCTGAGTTCGTCGCGCTCGGCCGAGCCGAGCCGCAGATTCTGCGAGTCCTCGGCTTTCTCCGCAAGGGCCCCGACAGCCGACGAGCAGGCGCGGGCTGAGTGTGGCTCATGCTGGCGAGGGTTCCGGTCGATGGTCGAAGCGGCGTTGTCGAGACTTTCGACGCCCCTGCACGGTGTGCGGACGCCCGCGCAGGGATCCAGGGCAGGCGAGGCCGGGAAAAGGCCCCTGGCGGGGCTCCTGGCGGTTTTCGACCCTTCGGGGCATCAAACACCGGGGACCCGCTTTCCGCCCCCCCTTGGGCCTCTCCAAAATTTGGAGACGTACATCCTGAGGTGATCGACGATCTCACATGACGAATGCGATAGCGCTTCCCGATCTCGGCTCTGACTTGGAGCGTGCGTTCGACACGCAGCTGCGGCGCCTGGGTCCGGATCTGCCGGCGCCGGAGGCCGGCTATCGCGTCATGGTCAAACGCCGCTGGAAGTTCGATCGAGCCTGGCCGCGGGAGAAGATCGCCGTCGAGCTCGAGGGCGGGCGCTACGGCCGCACAGTCCAATGCCACGAGTGCGGGGCGACAGTCCGGGCGACGCGCGCCGATGGATCTGCCGGCGAACCGATCCGGATCCTGGGCTGGCACGCGCGGGACGATCGTTTCCAGGCTGACATCGAGAAGTACAACCATGCGCAGGCCTTGGGCTGGATCGTGTTGCGCTTCAGTCGCCAGGACGTCGAGAGCCGACCGATCAACATGATCGCTACGCTGCGGCTCATCTTTGCTCTGCGAACATCGGTACTCTCCGAAGAACTTCGGCGCCGGTATGAGGAGCAATGCGAAGCGCTTGTCTGAAGCGCCCGTCTCCTAAGGCATCCCGGATGGTTTTCATCCGCCGCTTTGCTGCGGATCCGCCCGACGAGCTGGCGGAGCACGTGCGGATCGTCTTTGAGCCCTGGCTCGCCGCGCTGTCGCCGGCGGCCGGTGCTACAATCAAAGCGGATCCGAAGCCCACGACAGGTGATCAACATGAAGCAAGCGGGCGCGCTGATCCGCGTCTCGACCTCCCGCCAACTTGAGGGCACGAGCCCCGAGAAGCAGCTCGAGGGCGTCCGGGCCCTGGCCGTGTCGCAGGGCTTTGCGATCGCCGACGTCCACGCGTGGACGATGGCCGAGAGCGGCAACCTCCGGGAGCGGGCCGGTTTCCGTCTGGCGCTCGATGCCATCGGCGCCGGCGAGATCGGCCGCCTGTATGTCTTCAGCATCGATCGGCTCGGGCGCAACCTGCTCGAGCTCCTGCTCTTTTTGCGCGACCTCGAGGACCGCGATGTCGAGTGCTGGGAGGCGCAGGGCGGGCGACGCCTTCGCTGGGACGACTTCCTTGTCCAGATCGAGGGGGCCGTCGCCAGCAAGGAGCGCCAGGAGATCGTCCGGCGGAGTCAGGATGGCCTGCGTCGCGCCATCTCGGCCGGCAAGTTCTCCGGAGGCATCATCGCCTACGGCTATCGGCTCAATCCCGTCAGCAAGCAACTCGAGATCGATCCGGAGGAGTCGGCTGTCGTGCGGCTGATCTTCGACGGGACGGTCGGCGAACGCCTCAGCACCGTCGAAATCGCCGATCGGCTAAACGGCCTCGGGATCCCGACGCGCTACGCCAAGGACGGCCGCCAGATCCGCCGGGGAAAGCGGGCTCCGGAGCACACTGCTGGGATCTGGCGAGCCGGCCGCGTCCGGAACATGCTGAAGAACCCGGCCTACACTGGCACGTGGGAGTGGGGCAAGCGTTCCAGCAAGCGGCCGCCCTCCGATCGCATTGTTGGAGCCTGCCCGGCCATCGTTTCCGTGGAAACGTTCGAGGCCGCCGCCCGTGTGTTGGCTGTGAATCGCTGGCGGCGCGAGCGGCCGGCAGACCGGCCTTACTTGCTGCGCGGGCTGATCCGCTGCGGCGACTGCGGCCTGACGTATGTCGGCTCGGCCTCGCATGTCGCCGGCGGGAAGGAAAAGCGGTACTACCGGTGCAACGGGGCGACGCAATGGCACAAGCTCGGGCGGGCGAAGTGTCCGAGCAAGAGCCTAGTCGCCGGCGAGCTCGAAGCGGTCGTCTGGGCCGACATTCAGGCCTTCGTGCAGCGTCCGGAGGTGGCGCTCGAGCAGCTGCGGGCGGTCCGGGCGCCGCTGGACGCGACGCTGGGGGAGCGCCTGGCCGAGATCGATCGCGAAATCCGCGAGCTGCATCGGCGCGAGCGCAACGTCATTCGCCTGGCGGCCGAGAGCACGCAGGCCGATCCCCGGGCCCTCGACGATGTCCTGGGCGAGATCCGGGGCTCGCTGGCGTCCCTGGAGGCCTACCAGAGCCAGTTGCGGGCCCGGCTGCAGGCGGGCGAAGCCCTGGAGCGGGAGCTCTTCGGGGTCGCCGAACGCCTGAGTCGGCTGCAGCAGGCTATCGACCAGGCCGACTTTTCCCAAAGGCGACGAGCGGTGGAAGAGTTGGTCAAGGGCATCGAGGTGGCGACTCGGGTCGAAGATGGGCGCAAAACGCCCGTGGTCACCATAACTTACCGCTTTGACGACCTGGGTGGCCCCCCGGTGCCCACCTCGGGGCTGTTCTCCGGGGAGCTGGACCGCACGAGTGAACTTGCGCACGTACTGACCGGAGCGATGGAGATCACCCGGGAATGGGGGCCCGGTTGGCGGGATCGGGCAATTGGCCCTTGACAGGTGACGCAACATCTGTTACGCTGTAGGCAGAGAAGCGAAGAACGGGCCGATCAGCTGCAGTGAACAGCGGACCGGCCCTGAGCCTCAGCGCTGAGGAACCAGCACCAAGGCCTGCCCTATTCTAGCCCGGACTGCCGCAGGCGGCGACCTCAGCAAGAGGCGCCGCCTTTTCGCTATCCTGGGGAGGATGCCATGTTCCACACATCTTTGCGGATTGTCCTTTCAACCGAAGCCGACGACTGCAATGCGTTTGACCGCCGCCGGGTTGTCCGGGCCCTGGCCGACGCCAGGCGGGTCCTGGAGGACCGCACCAACGGGGACAGCTTCCCGCCCCGGGGCGAGGCGGTCAACCTCCTTGTCGACTTGGCCAGGCGGCTGCGGCTGACCGCCTTCGAGATGATCGACGCCCTGGGTGCCCAGATCATGGACGACCGGGCCTGGGAGGCTACACTGCCCGTCAACGCGCCGCCCGCCGAATTCGCGACCTGGTGCGCCGAGCATGAGGGAAAGGACGTCGGCCCCCTCGATCTGGGAAGTGTCGACGTGCAGAGGCTGCGATGAACGACCTCGGCAACTGGCTCGCTCAGCGCCAGGATCTATCGGACTCAACGAGGATCCAGTATTCGTGGTACCTCCGTCGATTCCTGGACTGGCTGCAGAGCGAAGGCCTCACCGTTGATGACCTCGACGCCGCGGGTTTCGTCCGCTGGCTCGACGCTCATGAGTGGAGCCGGGCCTCGCGCCGCCTGGCGGTGAACGCCATGCGCTCGTTCGTCCGCAGCCGGTTCGGGCCTGACCATCCCGCACTGAAGGTCCGTCTGCCTCGAGTGCTGCCGGCGCCGCAGCGCACGCTGACACAAGACGAGACGGCCGCCCTGCTGCGGGCGCTCGAGGTCGAGGATCCCGGGGACATCGCCAACGCGAAGCGAGTCCGGGATCTGACGCTCATGTCGCTGCTGATCGACACCGGCTTGCGATCAGGGGAGGTTTGCCGGCTGCGGCTACGCGACGTCGACCTGGAGAAACGGACCCTCACCGCGCAGGTGAAAGGCGGCCGATGGGCTCAAGGCTATTTTTCCGTGATCACCCGGATCCGGCTCCGCTATTGGATTGCCCTCCGGAGGGATCTTGCCCGGCCTAGCGTCGAGGCGCTCTTCGTGGGCCTGGGCGGTTTGACCCCAGGGTGTGGCATGACGGTTTGCGGCCTGCGGTCCGTGTTTCGCGAACTGGCCCGCGAGCTCGGGCTCAATCCCTTCAGCCCCCACGCGTTGCGTAGAACATTTGCGACGCTGCTGATTAGCAATGGCGCCTCCTCCAGAGTGACCCAGCTCGCCGGCCGCTGGTCCAACATCGGCATGGTTGAAACGTACACCAGGAGCCTGGCGATCGAGACTGTGGATCCTTTCCTGCCGGCGGCGGTGCTTTGGACCAAGCAGCGGGAAACTGCGTAACCACGGAGGCACGCGTGAAGGAGAAGATCGGGAGCGATCCGGCAGTTGATGTTGCCGTTGCGATCGCCCGGATCCGTGGGTGGCTCAGCGATTGCCGCCCCGGGGCGGTAAAACACGGGGACCGCATCGAAGAACTCTTGCGAGCAGCATCCGGCCAGGCCGACCACGTGGCCCGGCCGGATGCCGATTCGTTATCAGCGGAGGCAGGGATGAAAGAAAATCTGGACAAGCTCATCTCGCTCAAACAGGCCGCCGGCATCGCCGGCGTGTCGAGGATCTCGATCTGGCGGTGGATCCGGGGCGGCACACTGAAGCATGTCGAGGTCGGTGGCAAGCTCTTCGTGCGCCGCGCCGATCTCGACAGGGCCTTGCGGGCTCGTCGAGGTGGGCACCGAGCATGAGCGCCGAGACGGCGATCGCCGTCATCCTGGCCCTGGTTGTCGGCTATGCGGTGGGGCAGTTGGCAGCGAAGAGGAAATCTCCATCGGGCACTGGCCTCCTGGTTCGCCTGGGGGCCGAGCCATCAGTGGATCCCGGGCTGCTCGAGGAGATGCGCGAGGCGCTGCTCGTGATCGAGGCCCGCCTGCAGCGGGCCCAGCGCGCGCTGGGCGAGATCCATCGCGGGGAGCGCGGTCGCTGAGTCCTCGGCGGCGGATGTTCGCCCCACGCGCGCGAGGGGGGGGTCTTCCGAACGTGTACCGAATCGGTATACGATGGTTCGCCCCACGCGCGCGAGGGGGGGGCTCATGCCCGGTTTCCGGCTATGTCGGGAAGACGAGTTCGCCCCACGCGTGAGGGGACAACCCAATTGTTGGGTCGCCGGCGGGTGGCGCTCGGCCGTTTCCCGGGAAACGCGATGATAGAATACCGATTGAAACAAGTCGCCGGCGAGGTAGAAGCCTCCCGGCGACGGCCAGCGCGGCGATGCGCGCGGCGATCCCAGTGTAGCACAGATGGGCCGCTCGCAGAAGTCGCAGGCGGCCCGTTCGATTGCGAGGTGCTGCATGGGCTTTATCTTTGTCGAGAAAGTTGCCTACGATGTCCTGGCGGCTGCAGTGGATGAATGCCTGGAGACATTTATGCCCGGCGTCGTAGAGTATCAGGTCGAACGTCAGACGCCTGGCAGCGTGACCTACCGGATGAATTGTCGACACGGGGATCTCGGCACGCTGGTGATACGAAAGTTGTCGGCGACGTGCTCTCAACTGGACTTCAGCGGTCCGCCGAAGGATAGGGTCGATAGGACTGCCGCGCGGCAGTGGTTATGGGACCCACTCATCCGGGGATTCTTCGCTCGGCTCCGTAAGGAGGAGATCTGGACGGACGAGAACCCGCCCACTGTGCCTCCCAAGCCGCCACGTGGTCGGCCCCGAAATCAAAACGATGCTTGGGCTGTGCAACAACTCAACGAGGGCAAGGATCCTGGCAAGACAAAGGCTTTGTGGAGCATCATGAACGAAAAAAGCGAAAGAAAGCTGTCGGACAAAACCCGTACCTGGGCACGGATTTTGAAGCGGCAGAAAATGCACTAACGTTTTGTCACTATTACTGCCTAAGGTTTTGTGAGATTCTGGGGCTGCCATTGAATGGCAGCCCCGTTCTGTTCCTGGAATCAGACCGGCTTTTCTGAGGAGGGCATGTGTCCAAAAAGACTGAGACCCTACAAACCGATGCCAGCTCGCGTCTCCGCGCGCTTCTGGATCAGGAGATCGATCTAGACCGACGGCTGGTGGAGCTGAGGGCCCAACACTTCGTGGTCGACCTATCGGCGCCTGGCGCGTCCAGGCGCGCGAGCGAATTGCGCGGGCAGATCAAGGCATTGGAGGAGAGCGCGTGCGCGCTTGTCCCGCAAATCTCCGCGGCGAGAGATGACTTGCAAGCGGAGGTCTCTCACGAGCGCGACTCTCAACTCCTCGCCCTGCGAGGTGAAGAGCCGGTTCGGCGCAAGCCGATCGTCGCACTCGTGAGAGAGTTGAAGGCAGCCCTGGAAGTTTGGCGCGCCTTTTGCTTGCGCGAGGCCGCTCTGGGAGGGCAGCCATTCTATGTCGTGCCCGGGCAGCTCGAGGCAGGTATTGAAATCGCGCTGGCCTATTGGCGCCAGGCGGTGCCCGAGGAGTTGGGCCTACCACCGAAGCTGTCGCGGCACGAAGAGCTTCGAGCCGACGCCGTGCTCCAATGTGAGAATGCGATTGAGATTTGGCGCGCCGCGGATGAGCGTTCACGCACTGCAGGCAACTCCAACTTGCGGTCGGCCAACGCTCGGCGCGCAGCCGAATTCCTTCGAGGCGTTGAGCGGACCCAGGCACGCTGTCGAGACCTTGGAATTGCCGTGCCTTCTGGCGGGCTGGGGTTGCTGCAGGCGCTAGAGAATCTTGCGCGCCAGGCGGTGGATGGACTCAAACGCGAACCCGCATCTGTCGGAGGCGCCGAGGGCGAAATTCCTGAAGCTCTGGCTGCTGCCGATCGCGCGGAAACATTGAGGCGGTGAGGCGGATACGTGGCTGGCAGTGTGGATCGGATCCGCGGTGTGACACAAGGTCCCGCGCCGCGAGCGCGGAAAGGCGGCGGCGCTGCTCATACCTCGACAGTGGCCTATCGGGAGGCGATTCTTTCGGGCGGCAAGCGGACGCAGCGCGACCGGATTGTCGAAACGCTCAAGGCCTCGGGTGTGCCGTTGACACGGCGGCAGATATCGGGAATCACAAGGATCTCGATCAACGCGACGTGCAGCGCTGTTTTCTCGTTGCTGCGCGACGGCCTCTTGTGCGTGGCCTATGAGGATGAGGACTTGGGAACGAGGACAAAAGCACAGTTTCTCGAGGTGACGTCGCCGGCGCCGGTGCAGCGAATCTTTGCCTGGCCGAAGATGGGCGGGGAGCCGAGATGAGCGGGTCGCGCTTGATTGACGAATGGGGCCACTTTACGGCGATGCCGGAGATCGTCATCCAGCGCTGGGCAGAGCTGGGCACGGATGCCATCGCGATGTTTCTGTACCTTCGCTACAGGACGAATCGGGAGAGACGGCATCCGCTGGAGGGCTGCGCCTGGCCGGATCTTGACACCATCGGCCAAGAGACAGGGATGCACTATCGGCGCATTGGGCCGGCGCTCAAGATCCTTGAGAAGGCCGGCTTGCTGACCAGGGAAAAGAGGTTCGGCCGTTCCGTCGTTTACACCCTCCAGAGACCCCCAGATCTAGGGCTGAACAGTCCCTCCACCATTGGAGGGACTGAGGAAGTGCATAGTCCCTCCACCGTTGGAGGGACAGTCCCTCCACCGTTGGAGGGCACAGTCCCTCCACCGTTGGAGGGGGACCTATATAGAGTCTATCCAGATAGAGTCTACCCAGATAGAGACACACCCTCGCGCGGCTCGGGTGTGCGAATCACCCACGACGCGATCCGACGGGCGGTAGCCGAGCATTTTGCAAAGTGCACGGGTCTGGACTTGCCCGCTGTCGAGACAGAGGCCCAGCGCAAGAGTTCCGGCGCCGCCTGGTGGGCGCCAATCCGGGAGATCTGCGAGCTCGTCGACTGGCGCGAAACGGATGCCCAGGCCTTGGTTGACACGGCGATCGCCCGCCTGGGGAAGGGGCAATGCTCGATTGCCGAACCGCGCTCGATTCTCAAGACGGCTCGGGCAATCATTGGTGAGGTCAAGCGCGGTGCTTTCCAGCCCGAGGGGGAGCCTCGAGGTTACGCAGGCCTGCGCGCTTTCCTGCAGCAGTCTGAGGAGGTGGTCAATGTCGGACGCTGAAAGATCAGTTGCTCTCGCCCTGGCTCCGCTCCTGGCCACATGGCCTGAAGAAGAGATGCCTCCCGTTCGCATCCGGGCGTATGTCATGGTCTTGGGGGATCTTGAGCCCGAGCTGCTCCAGGCCGCGGTCGCGCACTGCATCGCAACCTGCAGATTCTTCCCCAAACCGGCGGAGATTCGACAGGCGGCTTTCGACCTGCGCAGCCGCGCCGAGGGGGCGCCAGATCCGATGGCCGGTTGGGGCCAAGTGGTTGATGAGATCGGGCGCGTGGGATCCTATGGCATGCCCTGCTTCTCGCACCAGGTCGTCACCGATGCCGTGCGCCTCGTCGGCGGCTGGCAGCGGTTATGTCTTTCGGAGAACATGGCGAGCGACCGAGCGCGGTTCGTGGAGGCCTACAAGGAGCTGCAGACGAGACGCGAGTCGGATGCCCGGATGCTGCCTGCCGTGCGGGATCTGGTCCTCATGCTGGCGGATGGCATGGGATCGAACCGCCGGATCGCCGCACATCGACGCCCGTGTAGTGTGCCGGCCGACACGGCGCCGCGGGAGACAGAAACGGAATGACCATCCGCGGTCGACCGTTTCCGTGGAAACGGCGGTCCCGGAGGCCAGGGGGGAGGCAAAGTCTACAGATTTTCGACCCCCGAGGACCGGGCGGCAGTCACGAAGACGCGCCCGCGTAATTCGGGTCCATTTTGAATCGAGCGATTGAATGACCAGAGGACGAAGACCTTTGCCGACGAGGATCAAACAGCTCCGCGGAAATCCGGGGAAACGGCCGTTGAATGCCAACGAGCCGTACCTGCCGCGTACGCTCCTCAAGTGCCCACGAGGAGCGTCGGCCAATGTTAGGCGGCACTGGAAACGGTTCGCCATTCTCCTCCACAACGTCGGCGTGCTAACGGAGGCTGAGGGCCCGATCGTCGTCGCGCTTTGCGAAGAGTGGAGCACTTACTTGAAAGCCCGGGCGCACTTGGCGCGCCACGGGTTGGTGGTCCTAAGTGCGGGCGGATCTTACAAGCCTTCGCCGTACATCGGAATCAGCAACGCGGCGATGGCCAACATCCTGAAGATGTTCGGCGAGCTCGGCATGACGCCGGCGGCGAGAACACGTGTCCGCGTCGCAGATCCGCTCCAGATGTCTCTTAACCTTGAGCTTGAACAATTGCTCTGGCGTGAGAAAGTCATCGTGGCAAACCGGAAGGGAAAGGGCATCGATGAGGCGAAATGAATTTCTCCTGGATCTGCGCAACGTGCGCAACGAGGACCTAACGCTGCTGGCAGGTATGCTTATCGGCTGCGCCAGGTGGCCGGTGGATCCGCCGGCGATGGCCGCGACCCTTGAGCAATTCGCGAAAGGTTTGGCGGCTGCGAGACGTCGGAGGCGTGGACGGCCGAGGACGATGCGGATCTGGCCATCGGGGCGCCTGACAGCTGAGGACAGAATCGTCCTCGCAGGGAGTCTGCGGCGCTGGGCGGGGCTCTTCGAGAAAATCGAAGCTGTGGCGTCTTGCCTCGAGGGCATGGCGCAGGGGATCGAGGATTCCCTGCCGGCAGGCGAGAAGAAATCGCGAAAGCGAACGACAGGAGGAAGATGATGAGAGACGGGCGATCAGACCGGCCGCTAGGCGTGAAGATCTCGGAGGGCTTCCAGTATCGAAGTTTCCCACTACGCGAACTCAGGGTTGAGCCCGCAGAGGGCGGCCAGAGGAGGATCCGTGGTTATGCCGCGGTTTTCAATGTCCTCAGTGAACCCTTGTGGGGTTTCCGGGAAAAGATCCGCAAAGGCGCCTTCGCGAAGACGATCCGGGAGGCGAACATTGTTGCCCTCTTCAACCACAATGAGGACATGATTCTTGGTCGCAACAAAGCGGGCACCTTGAAACTCGCGGAAGATGACATCGGGTTGGCCATCGAAATCCTGCCGCCCGAGACGCAATCGGCAAAGGATCTCA
>Ga0315274_10004508_pt1 | contig 20479 bp, 5 predicted proteins | sample YL17G02_20_MG_FD_203700 | JGI IMG/M metagenome (GOLD analysis project Ga0315274, IMG submission 203700) | Sediment microbial communities from Yellowstone Lake, YNP, Wyoming, USA - YL17G02_20 | ecosystem: Environmental > Aquatic > Freshwater > Lake > Sediment | place: USA: Wyoming | collected...
CGGAACAACCAAGTCGGTCGTGACAGGGCTCGTCGAGGGACATTCTCACGTTCTTATCGTTCCGATCTCACTGACTGACATCGCCTTGTTCAGTGGGACCACGACCACGGACGCTGGTCACCTGCATACCATATCGTCCGGAGTCCTCTCCACGACGATGGGGCACTCACACAACTGGAGCCTGTAGCGAATAATGAACGAAACCGTTCAATACGGCCTGACCTTCTATGGTCAAGGAGACGTCGAAAGCGCCTCTAGGGACCAGGACCGGATGGTCGTAATTGACAACCAGCTAAAGGCCCTGTCAAGCCTCGTCGGGAATGGCGTCCTGTCGGGATGGAACATCACGTACTTGGGAGGGTTGCAGATCGAGGTTTCTCCTGGAAACGGGATGATCGGGAATATATTCTCCAAAACCATCACGGAGAAGACCGCAGCCGTAGCGGACAACTCCAGCAACAGCGTATTCGTCCAGTCCAACATCCTTCCGACGTCGGGAGCGCTGAACATAGAGGTCATGGGTCCACGGTCCAACTTCGTCTTCGCGACGTATGTCGACTTGGTCGCTCCTGGCGTACCGACTGGCTTGGCCTCGTCGGCTCTAACCTATCAGCAGGTCAACTTGACTTGGGACGACCTTCTTCCTGGTGATCCAGACCTGTCCTACTATCAAGTCGAGAGAGCCGTTAACGGGACATTCACCCCATTTGTCGTCGTTGGAACATCGGCGTCGAATGGAACGGTCTTGAATCCGTTCGTCGACTCAACCGTCATCGGAAGCACGTCAAACCCTCCGTTTACCCAGACGTACTACTACAGGGTCAGGGCGACCGACGTGTCTGGAAACGTAGGAGTGGCTTCGGCGACGTCTACCGTCACCATGCCGCTGGATACACACGTTCCAACAAATCCTGCCAGCCTGACAATTTATCCTGGAGACACGGTAGTATCGGGGTTCTTCTCTAGCAGCCCCTCATCTGACATAGCCAGTTACAGGATCAAGGTTGACAGGTTGAACCCAGACGGGACCGTGGCGGCGACGCCTTATAATGCCAATATTGGGAACATACTGACGTTCTACGCATCTGGTCTTGCCAACGGGTTCAGGCACAGAGTAACGGCATACTCGGTCAACACGGTAGGTAACGAGAGCTCGGGGGCTACGTCTGAGTTCACGCCGTCATCCAAGGCATCTCCATCCGATGTGGCTTCCCTGTCCGCGACCTCGGGGGCCGGGTACGTTTCTTTGTCATGGACGGCGAGCCCGTCCCCTACCGGGGCGGCCGTGTCCCAGAAGTCAACATATAGGATCAGGGTAGTTCAAGCGGGATCGGAAAGCTCGCCCATAGACGTTGGGCTGATTCTCTCTTACCCATTGTACTCGTTCCTGAACGCCTCGGCGGAGACCGTTTCCTTGCAGGAGGGGAAGTCCTACTACTTCAAAGTTTCGACTGTGGATTCTTTCGGAAACGAGAGCGGTGGAAGGCTGGTCAGCAAGTCAACTCTATACGTGACAAAGCCTAAGGACCCATCGGCGTTGTCCGCTACTTCCGGGCATGCCTTGCTGCTTCTATCGTGGACTCATGGCAGCAGTTCTGATGTAGAGGGCTATAACATAGCCTACGACGTCGGGGCTGGGTTTGGGGCTGATGTCCAAATCGGGTACGTCACGTCCTACGAGCTGTCAGGGCTCTCCAATGGCTACGCCGTAACGGTTAGGATACGGGCAAGAAGCAAGAACGGACCGGTTTCGATAGGCGCTTTGGTTAACGGAACCCCAGAGGCAGACACGACGGCGCCAGAATATCCCAAGAACTTCAGCCCATGGGCGAGGGATGGCGAGATTTTCGTAGACTGGAGCCCAAGCCCATCCGCCGACATTGCCTACTACGTGGTCCAAAGGACTGCCGTAGCGGAGCCGCCATGGATCATTTCCTCCATGGAGCTTACGCCCGTGTCCGCCGCCGTCGAGATGAACGCTGGCTTGTCCTTGTCCTTCATGGACACGGGGCTGATAAACGGCCAGACTTATGCGTATGCCATAAAGGCCGTGGACGTCCGTGGGAATGACAGCGGATATGACGTGCCATACATGGTCGTACCCAATCCGGGCCTAAACGTCCTCTCCCCGACATACGGAGAGTCCGCCGTTTATTCGCCATACCAAATCGCCTTCCAGTGGACGCATGATACATTGCTTACCGTCGGGTACAACATCTATCGCAGCACGGACCCGCTGACTGGATACAAGTTGATCGAAACCGTCAAGGCAACGTCGTCGCCGGTTCCGATAACGTTCACGTATTACGACCAAAGCTACCAGGAACTCAAGAATGGAGTTACCTACTATTACTCAGTCGCGCCGGCCATGGACAACAGCATCATCGTCGTCACGACGGACGGAAGTACTCCGGCCAACAGCATCCTTGTTGGAATAGTCCAGATGTCATCTGGCATCCCGACGATAACCAGCGAGAAGAGGGTCATTACCAACCTGACCGGGACTGCCGAGGACTATGAGTACCTGCTGCTGAATCACATGCATTCTGCGTCTCCATACAACACGGTCCCCATCACGGCTACGTCGGTTTTTGATCTGATCGACGTCACTGTCCTGAGGAACATTGACTTTTCGCTATTGAGCCTCAGCGCTGGCACCCTCAGTTATTACAACAGCATCATGTATGACCCCGAGACGGGAACGGCCATTTCATACCCTGTCAGGCAAATTTACGTACCGCATCCGGTCTCCGTCGTATACAACGTTCCGTTTGTTGGAGACTTCCAGCTAATCGTTGACAATGCCTACCCGACGGTCGAATACACCATCGACCCGGTCCTGAACGCCATTGTCTTTGTTGAATCGATATCTTCCTCGTATACAGTCAGCATGGATGGGAAGAGGTTGACCTACTATGTCGGGGCGCAGCTAGACGCAGAGAACAGGAGCTATTACGTCGTGCTTGACGGGGTCGCATCTACTGTGGCATCCGTAGACAAGTATAGGCAGACGATACGATTCCCAGACGACAGCGTCAAAACTTCGGTCGTCATGGTCGTGGAGCCTTCATCTCCTCTCTACGATGCCGTCGATGGGGCTCAGAAGGTCAGCCTATGGCCCAACTCGATCATCAACGACTTCTCCTCCATAGATGGGCGCATTTACACATCATTAGAGGGGGGCTGGAGCCAGTCCGACGTTGTCGAGGCTAGGGTCGATGGTGTCCCGGTTACGACAACATATTCGGTCGACGCCTCCCTAAAGTCCATAACCTTTGCGTCAACCCCTGGGAGCACCGCCGAGGTTACATTGTTGGTCTACGGAAAGGATGAGACTCAAAACAAACTTCTACCTGAAAACATAGCCGGCATCGATGCTTCGTCCTTCAACAAGGGAGAATTTACAGAATACCAATTGTCAGGGGTATCGCACGAGGGGCGCATGAATGAGCCAACGTCCCCGCTATCAACCCTGATGACGACCAGCGACTACTTCAATTATTCCCCCATCGATACGGTTGGCAATGGTTCGACTCCGTACTCGTACTGGAGCAACAACCTTGGGTTCGCCGTCATGGGAACCAGCAGCGGTTTGCTTAGGAGTTATTCTTTCGGGAGTCAGTTTGTAACGTCTAGGGCGGATGCTGATTACCTCCTGAACTACAGCAATAGGCCGTTGTCACAGCCTGGCTTGTCAATCATGACTGACGGAATAGAAGCAGAGATAATGGCTAGGCCGTATTCGGGGAGGTTTCCGGGATACGTCAGGATAGGAACGACATACATCAGGCAGCCGAACCTTGCGTTGCTTTCTCCTACTCAGGCCATTCTTGCCGGGGGGTACATATACTACGTGTCCCCGTCCGGCTTAGACCAAAGATGGACGACGTCATCGACATGCTTCATATACGACTCTGGGTCGTCTTCTTGGTCAAGCGCAGCCAGCATGATCCAAGAACGGGCGGATTTCTCGTTGGTAGTCCTTTCTAGCGGAGACCTTCTGGCCTCTGGAGGAGTTCTCTTGGCCGTTGACGGGACGACGATTGTCCCATTGTTCTCCTGTGAGAAGTATAGTGGCGGAGCATGGTCAGTTCAGCATAGCCTCCGTACATCCAGGAGCTTCCACTCGGCTACGGTCGTCACGAACCCTGAGAGGGTTATGGTCGCCGGTGGATCGGTGTTTGGATCCGATACGGCAGTACAAATCAACAGCGCGTATGATTCCGTTGCCCAAGTCGGGACGGCTTACTCGTATACCGCTTCGGCCACTGGTTCGACAAACAACTTTACCTTCTTTGATTATCCTGCATGGCTGACGCCTGTCTCGAATGTCATCTCAGGAACGCCGGCCTTCGCAGATATCGGGACGTACTACATGAGAATCAGGGCGACAAATATCTTGAACTACCATGTGGAACGGACGATCAAGCTCGAAGTATTCGGGCCTCCGTCCATAACCAGTACGACAACGATGTCCGCGGCGGTAAATCGGAGGATGTACTACCTCGTTACCTCGACTGGAAGCATCTCGTCCATAACGTCCACGTCGACATACTTCGGGAACATGACTGGCCCGATCATATCGTCCATCCCAGCGGACCAAGGGGCGAAGACCATCTCCGTAACGGCCCAGGATTCTTTCGGAGCTTCTGCGTCAGCTACCATCACCGTGGACGTTTACCCGTCCTTGTCCTCGTCTTTGGAATGCGGGACTCCAACTGGGGAGTCTGGATTCGGGATGGAAGGCTCGCCAGTAACCGAAACCCCGATTTCTTTGTGCTCCGGGATGGACATTGGCCTTTCCGGGGACGTATACTTCGTAGACAAGAAGTACTACAGAGTAAGGAAGATATCCGGAGGAGTCGTCACAACCGTCGTCGGAACAGGGCTTCCTGGATATACGGGGGATGGAGCCGCTGCCACGGCCGCCACCATCAACCCGGAATACGTCAAAGTTGACCCAACCGAAACTTACCTTTACATCTCCGACAGGGAGAATGGCGTTGTCAGGATGGTCAACTTGGGCACGGGGGTCATCTCCACATTCGCCGGGACTGGAACGCCAGGGCCGTGGGTTGCTGATGGCGTTCCGGCCACGACTACTACAATATCCCCGCATGGGATATTCGTTACTGCCACGGACGTCTACATTTGCGACCATTTTGTCCCGCCTGTAGGTCCGAGCTCAAACCGGGTCAGGATGGTAAACATTGGGACTGGGATCATCTCCACGGTCGCCGGGGCAGGGGCTTCTGGAAGTACAGGAGACGGTGGTTTGGCGACGCTGGCCTTGCTCAATGGTCCTAGCAGGGTATGCGTCAACGGGACGGAATTCTACATCGCCGACGCCGGCAATCATAGGATCAGGCATGTTGACGCCTTCGGCGTAATTACCACGGTGGTTGGGTCTGTTGTAGGAGAAGACTCTGGAACGGAGAGCATCTCGGCGACGTCTCTCGTGACCGACGTTGGAGACATGGTCTTTTCGGGGAGCCTATTCCACCTCTCGTTCGGGGAGTCAAAGACCTATGTCCGACGTCTGGACTCCGGTCTTTCTACCATCGTTGGGGAGCTACAGGGCCGAGGATCGGCGTTCTCCACAAGCGGCACGTCGAAGTACTGCTCGATAGAAGATTTGAATCAGATTTGGAAGATGATCGACGTAACCTCCGTTACATCCGTACTGGCCAAGCCAGTAATAGACGCATTCTCTCCTCAGAGGATATCCGAACGAGGCGGGATGATGTTGAGAATTGGAGCAAGCAACGTCTCCTCCTCCACCAGGGTTTTTCTGGCAGTTGACAAGCCAATAGAGGCGACGTCTGTTTCGTACGAATCAGGCGTTCTCTCAGCCATCCTCCCTTCTTGTCAGAGGCCCGCCTTCTCCGGCAAGGCTCCGACGAACTTCACGTTGATCCTGCTCTCTCCAGCAGGAGCGTCTTGCGCAACCGACACGGTCATGGTGTCTTCGCTTGACAACGTAGCCAAGCCATCCTACGCCATATCGGGTGGGGACTACTCCACTCTGTACGCAAAGGCGAATGCCTTCGACGGGAAGCCTACGACTGCTTGGCAAGGCAATGGCTCTGGAAACGATTGGATTGGACAAGACTTTGGCTCAACCCCAATGCTGATAACCAAGATCAGATGGCTTACCTCAGATACCATGGCTAAAAACACCGCCTTCGTCAACATAGAGTATAGCGACGACCTTTCTATCTGGACTTTGGTGTCTATCGGATCCGTACCGACGACCCCGTCCACGTGGGTCGAGGTTCTGTCATTCGTGCCCGGAGCGCACAGGGCATGGCGGGTCAGGGAAACCACGGTGGCAACCAATTGGTACATCAGCGAGATGGAGATGGAGGCCTCGTCCTCTGCGTCAGGGGCGACATCCTCCGTAGAGATGCTGACCGTGTCAACTTCAGACTGGGAACTCGCGACCGGGATGTCAAGGCCAGTCATAAACCACGAAGCCCAATTCAGCCTGCCCAACGTGGTGGCAAAGTCATACGTAGAACCGGCGTCCGAGCAAACCTATAGCCTTTCCAAAAACGATTGGACCAGCGTCCAGCCGTCATCTCAAAGCCTGTCTTCGGACTCCCTGGACGGAACCGTGAAGCAAGTGGTCTCAGACTCAGACGGGAACCTCTTCGTCGTTACCCTGGGCAATGTATACCTGAGCGTTGACAACGCGGACTCGTTCAAAATCATGGATGGATTGACCGACTGCGAGGTCATCCACAGGATCATTGTCGACTCGTCTGGGAACCTGTATGCGGCCTCTGACGTTGGGGTTTACTTCATCTCCAATTCGGACAAGCTTATTGGGGAATGGACGCAGACTAGCCTGCTTGGGTCGTCAACGACGGAAGTTGCCGACTTGACGGAGGCTTTTGGGAAGATATGGGCGGTAACAGAAACAGGGGCGTATAGCACTGTTGACTCAGGAACGACGTGGGTCTTGGAGAAGTCCCTCCCAGATTGCCATGGGATAGAGCCGGCAGGAGGAGATACGGTCTATCTGGCTTCTGGTACGAACCTGTACCGCAGCGATGACTCCGGGACTAGCTGGACAAAAGTCGCCGACCTTGATTACATGGAGAAGGGCAGCAGGCTTCTGGCGAGGGCGGGGGTTGACCTTCTCATAGGCTCAGGCTCTGGTCTTTATCGGTCAACCAACGGGCAGGACTTCTCTCTGTGCCAGTTCTCCAAGAACAAGTCGAGCCACAACAACATAACGATGCTCGAGCTATCCGGGGCGGATGTCTTGGTTGGGTTTGACGACGCCATCTTCGTCATTGACCCGTCCGGAACGTCAAGGCTCATGAACGAGTTTGCCGGGGTAGTCCCGACGGTCATGCTGAACGGATCCGCCATGACGACTGGAGTCAGGTACAACACGACCAACAACTCGGTCACGTTCGAGTACAAGAGGACTGGCTCGGACTCGGTAGGGATTGTCTCCGACTACTCCATGTTTACGGCAGAAAGCGGGGGGTGGTACGACGCCAGGCCCATCGGCCCGATACAGATTCTCGTCAATGGGAATCCCTACGATGGAACGGTGAGATTCAACGCCAGGACTGGGCAGGTCGCGTTCTCGACCCCGTTGTCCAAGGGCGACAAGGTTCTCTTCAACGTCCCCAATACGACGTTCTTCGACGGAGGGACTAGGTTCCACTCGGAGCTCGAAGACGCCCTGGAGAAGAAGAAGGGCAGCCTGGACATGTTCCTGGGGAGAAACGCCACGTGCGACATGTTGCAAATGGGAATCAGCATAGAGCACAACTTCCTGGAGAGGGGCATCACCAGGAACGCCTACGAGGGATCGGAGGGGTTGGAGGACAGGTCGTTCAACTCGTTCCTGGAGAACTCCGACTTCTTCATCATGGGACGCAAGGAGTATGACGAGTTCAATTCAACGATTGACTACCAGACGGAGTCGTCCAGCACGGACACGGGGGCCAGGGGGCTGGTTGTCCTGACCTCGTATCTCAACAGCCCGACTGAGCTCTGGACTGGAACGGAGAACGGAATCGTCGTTTTGGACCCGACTTCAGGCTATGCCAGCACGAGCATCAAGAGCATTGGAAGCAATAACAGCATCAGGGACATCAAAGACTTCCAGAGCTGGATCATAGTAGTGTCTTCCCTCGGAATGTACTATACCGACGACGGTGGAACAACATTCAACAAGATCTATACTACTGGCCTTCCGAGCATCACGTACATAACCTCGTCTCTTGGAAGTACAATCGTAGCAGGTACGTCCGACGCCATTTACTACTCCGACGACTCGCTTGGTGACCCAAAATACGGGAAATGGACCAAGGCGACGTTCCTGAGCAACTTGGGAGCCAGCCTGTATGTATCCTCGGCATGCACCGCGATTGCCTCGTTAGGCGGGTACCTGGTGGCGGCCATGGGCGGAGCAGTCTTCTTCAGCCTAGACGGGAAAACATGGCACCGAGGCCTAACGTTTGCCTCTCCAGCCCCGACGGTATTCTGGGCGGAGGCATTCTCCGGCAAAACATACTTTGCAACCAGCGCAGGGATATACTCCGACAGGGGATCGATCCTGTCCTACAAGCCATCTATGTCCTTGGAGAAGATCGAAGGGACGTCCGAGGACTCCAGCTTTGTGGCTAGTCACATGCATGCCTCGTCCTCTTCGATATACGCCGTTGGGGATCGTCCAAAGCTGTACTCTCTTCAGAACGAAACTTGGTCAAACGAGCCACTTCCTAACGTAAGTTCAGGACAGCATGTAACCATCGTGTCGTCTACCAAGGTAGTATTCTCAGGGAACGTAATTCTAACGGGGTAAAAGACATGGCGATGAGCCAAACCTCAATTTTGACGACAAGGGACACCGCCTTGGAGCCCAGGCGGATCGGGCAGGTCATAGCCGTCCCAACAGGTAGGCTGGACAAGGTCTCCGTCTATCTGGAGCCAATCTTCTCCTCTTCTCCGCCCATTGGGACGTTGACGATAGAAGCATACGACGTCACGCTCGGAGGGCTCCCAACCGGTAGCGCCCTGGCGTCCGACTCGAAGGACTTCTCTGAGGTCTTCGGGAACTCGTTCTTCAACTTCAGGCTAGAGTGTACCTGCCCGACTAGGGTCGCTATCGTCCTGAGCACCTCGGGTGCTTCCACCGACTACATTGGGTGGAGGTATGGGTTGTCTGGGGCCGCGTTCTACCCTGCTCTCCTGAGCACGGATGGCGGGGCTTCATGGACGTCAAGCTCGTCCAGAAGGTTTGCCTTCTTGGCCTACAGTCATCTGGCTAACGCAACGGATGCCTATGACCAGTCGTCCAGCGTCCTGCCCGGAGGAACCACGGTCGTACTTGACAACACGCAAGCCGAGTGGCAACAAGGAATCCTGAACAACGTCGACGCTTTGGTTGACAATACGGTCGTCCTGACGATAGGCAATCTGGCCATTACATTCGTCGTTGACCAGTCCGGATCCATGGGCTGGAACGACCCGTCCGGGACCAGGTTCGACTTCGCAAAGGCTCTCATTGACGACATCGAGGCTACCCTTCCAACGGGGGACTCGGCCACGTATTCCCTGGTCACGTTCTCCTCCATGCCAATCGACGACTTGCTCATATATCAGACCGGACAGAACCCGATGCCTTACTCTGTCAGGATTGTTCGGAGGGCAGGGACTCCTCCTCTTGGTCCGGCGGATGGAACGACAATGTACGAAGGGTATGCGAGGAGCTACGAGGACTCCAATGTCGCCGCAGGGACAACATACCATTATGCCGCCTATACGGTTGACGAGGCGGGTCTCTTCTCTGATCCAAGAAGGGACCGCTGCTCCGTCGCCATCACCTACAAGCAACCCTATGGCGTGTCGGCGTTCTTGGCAGAGGAAGAGGTCGTCTATACAGGCGGATACGACCTTGGGAAGAGGCAGGTCAACCTGTCATGGTCCAACCCCGACGGATACGACTATGACACCGTCATCATCGTCAGGAGGACCGACCGATACCCGGAGTCCCAGGACGACGGGACCATAGTTGCCACACTTACGCCAGCCAGTACGACGACCTCATATACCGACGACATGCTTGGAACGCAGCTTTTTGTCAATGGACTTGGTTACTACTACTCCATCTTTACCGTAGCAGCTACGTTGGTCAAATGCTCCTCTCTTGGAAAGAGGACGGCCATCGTGCCCATAACAATGGCAGACCGCTCATGGGATATGAACGACCCGCCCACTCCTCCCCCTGGATTTGACGTTACTCCTCCGGCGGCCCCCGTCCTCTCCGAAGCTAGGGCAGGGAACGAGTCGGCCCTCCTGTCATGGACGGGCGATGCCGACAGCAAGAGGTACAAGGTTTATTTCAGGGAAGATAGGTACCCGACCATCTTGTCTGACGGGGGCTACGACGGGACGCTCCTGCATGATGCCGAAGTGGCAACCTATAGCCATTATGTCCTGGAGAACTTGCAGCCTTACTTCTACGTCGTCGTGGCATACGACTTGGTCGGGAACCAGTCCGATCCGATGCAAGCCAGCGTGACCCCTACCAGTACCCCTGTCGTTGGCGTTCCTCCACCTCCTCCAGGAACGTTCAGGATAGACCTTGTGTCGTCGACCAAGGCCGTCGTGTCGTTTTCCAATCCTTCTACAAGACTCTCCCCTGTCTCTGGATACTATGGAATCCCATTACGGTTCAAGGCATTAGCCATCCCTAGGGATTCTTCCTATGTACCCGAGAATACGTTCCTTGACGTCGTCCAAGTCAATAGCTCAAGTACGGTCGCATGGGTTAACCATAACATAGTCCTGAACTCCCTGTCGGCGACCGCTGGAACGGCAGCGACCACGTCCATATCCGCCCAAAAGGCCACCCCATCCACCACTCTCTCCATGAAGCCCTCGTTCTATACCAAAAATTCCAGCGGGGGTAAACTCATTGAGATTACGGCGTTGCCAGTCGATGTTTCCATGAAACTTCCTTTTGCGTTGACCATAACAAACGAGCCCCCGCAACTCATAACCAGGCGGACATGGAACGGAGTAGTAACGAACTCTGACGGGACTAAAACAAAGACGGGATACGTAACCCAGTCCCTTCCAGGCATCCTGACTAATTCTGGAATCCCGTTAAGGTTCGTCGTCGACGCGACGTTCGCCGGGTTCCCCCTCGTAGGTGAGTCATTGGTGGTCCTGGCTACCGTAATCGACAAGACGACCAATACCCAAAGCGGAGTCATACAGTTCCCTGGGGCCAACCCGGACGGAACCTTGTCGGTGATCTTGTCCGAGACGAACTATGAGATACTGGACAGGACCGGACAACCAACGGGGAGGTTCGAGGAGCGACAGATTGGAACAATCCAAATCCCACCGCAAACCGTCCCGGGAGACTATACGCTACAGGTTCAAGGCATATACCGTGGGTTTGACATCACGTCTACCTTCGATTTCTACGTCGAGCCATCACTCAACGTAGACCTGACGCTCTCCCCGTTCATGCCAGACGGGTCTAGCTTCTCTGAGCAGTTCGCGTACGTGTATGTCGGAGCGTTTGACGGAACCACAAAGACGCCTGTCTCTGACGGACTCGTTATTGACTGGAGCATTGCCTGCGTGTCTGGATGCCCCGTGGACGGTCAAGCTAGGCCATTTTACGGGCCATCTGGAGCCTCCAGCATAAAGTCCCAAACAAGCGGAGGCATAGCCAGGCAGATATTCTTCGGTCCTGGCCTGGATGTGGTTCCAGCGACTGGCGTTGACGCCAATGTCACTTCCGGAGAGCTATACCAAGTCAGGGTCGTAGTCCAATACCAAGGCATGACCAGGGTCGCCTATGACTTCGTCGAGCTGGTCCCAATCCAGCAAGCATTCGACACATACAATAGGATTTTCTCAAGGAAAGCAAACGGGTTCAACTGGGACGTCATCTACGCCGACGGAACGGCAGAGTCCGTTTGGGAAGTCCTTGCAAACCCAGCCGCTGACGTGGGATGGTTCTCGTCGGGGAAACATTTCTATTCCAAAGTCACGGGGCTAGGGGGGATCGTTCCGTCGCTCTCTGACGGGACAATCATAACCATGATCGTCGAGCCTCTCTTCGGGGAGAGTCCCAATCCCGTTCTGGTAAAGACCGATCTGTCTCCAAGCGGGAGGCTCGGTTCGGCTAGGGCAACCGTGTCCTCAGGAAAGGCGACGTTCACGCTGAGCCTGAACCAGAAGGTTTCCGGTCCAGCCGAAAGGGCATCAACGTCAACTCCCAGAAACATAGCATATGGAGCGGACCAGATATTCAAGCCGTCCGTCCCGTTGCTCTACTCCATAAGGACTCTGGTCTCGGTGGAATCTTCCGGGAAGCCAGTCGTCTACAGCGGAGGCGGGTCGGACCTGAAGTACTCGATACCGCCGTGCTTCATTGGATTCAAGGAGCCCCTAACCGGATAAATTACCATGAGCATCTGGCTGCAAAAAGGACAAGACCGAGCATATCACCTGGTCCCGGACGGAAGGACTAGGACCGATCTTCTCGCCATGTTTTACTTCTCCCAAGCAGATCTCGTCTCGGTTCCTACCGTCAGGTTCAGGATAGGGGCTGGCAACGTGCTTGACGACAATGGACGCGTCAAGCAATTTGAAACGGAGCAGGAGATCTTCGACGCCGTGAAGCTCGTCGAGGGCCTCGAACTCTCGTCCTCTGGCAAGTACTATTCGAACCACCTCATCAGGGCAAACGACAACTCGATGTCCGTCCAGCACGCCGCGAAGACGACGATCCTCCCCGTCCCTACCTCGATCAAAACAGACGAGGCCGTTGTCGTGGCGTATTGCGGATACGACCTTTCTGGAGATACGACTAGGCTTGCAGTACAGGCTGCCTCGTTCTCGATATCCACGGTTGCCCCGGAGGTCGCGCCGGTCATGGCGTATAACCTGGCCGGGACGTCGTGGACCGAAAAGTCCAGCATGACCATCCCAAGGGAGGGTGCGTTCTGCGAGTCCGACGGTTCAAGCATCTACGTCATCGGTGGATACTCGTCAGGGTTCCTTTCCGTAAACGAGTCGTTCGACGGAACGGATTGGTCGTCTTCGGTTTCGGCCCCGACAGCCAGGGCTTATGGGACATGCACCCTGGTCAATGGCTACCTTTATCTGATTGGCGGGATAGGCAGCGATGGTGCCTCGAAAAAGGTCGAGAGGTTTGACCCGTCGTCAGGAGAGTGGGACGAGTTGTCCTCGGCCCCGACTCCGATGGCGTTTCATTGCGCCAAGCAATATGGAAACTCCATTTACGTGCTTTTCGGATGCATGAGCGTAAACTCTGGCTTCTTCCCGGAGAAGTTCAACTCGGGAGTCCTGAAGTACGACATCCAATCCGATGCATGGGAATACCAAGACGTCATCGTTCCCTCTGGAATTTCGACAACCCTAACGGCCATAGCTACGGCTGGAGACGGGTATCTCAGGGTTTCCTCCTCGATGCAGTTTCCTCCTTCTGGAGTCGTAACCTTGCAGCGTGGAGGAGCCGCGGAGTTGTCGGTTGCCTATGTTGGGTACGACTCCGGGGACTTGGTCCTGGCAGAGCCATTGTCGTCTTCTTTTCCGCTGGGGGCGACTGTCAACCAGGCCTCGTTCTCGTACGGAAGGCTCTCTCCAGGATCGTTCCTGTCGTCGGCTGGAGAGATCGTTACATTCAACGGGATTCCAATCTCTTTGGTCACAGGGAACGAGGAGGCAGAACAAAACGCCAGGGAGACATATGACCTTGCGACCAAGTCGGCTACATTCTCTGCGTCCGGAGCGGCAACGCTTCGGTACAGGACTGCCGAGGCAAGCGACGCAGCATACTCGTATATCGCCGGCGGGAGCGACTTGGACTCAGACTGGAACTTCTCCTTCGAGAGGGTAAGCCTTGCGACTGGCGCATTCTCTACCTTGGCGTCATGTCCAAGACCAGTGTTCGGGGCGGCATCGGCCCTGATGGGCGGGGACTTCTACCTCATCGGTGGCAGCACTACCCTCAGGCCAGAACCATGGTACAGGATCATCCCCTTGTGCCAGCCGTCCAGCATGGTTGCCAACGGGATGCAAGATGCTGCCCTGAGCTTCCAGGTCGAGGACTCGCAAGGCAACCCGTGTCCGGATGGGACTACCGTCGTTGTTTCGACCGTGATCTTGGCAGAGGACTCCTCCGGGAACGAGCTGGCGAGAATACCAAGCGAGCCAGTCCTGATGACATCCACATCGGTTACTACTTCCGGTGGAAAGGCATCTCTGATCGTCAAGCCAAGGGGAGAGGACTACTTGAAGGGCGTGATGGAAGCCAAGGGGAGCCTCCCGGCGGTGATCGCAGGGGAGCAGAGCCTGCTTTACAGGATTCTCCTCACTGGAACCATAGATGGGGTGGCATCAACCAACGAATATGCCACCTCTTCTCCAGGGACGAGAATAGGGACGACGAACAAGGTCATCTTCTCTCCGGACCAGGTCATGGCCCAGCAGGGCGCCTCGTCCAGGCTTGGCGTCGTCACCGACTCGACGTCCATCCCTGATTCTCAGGTCATCGTCGAAGACGCCTTGGCGTCCTTGGCCAAGACGCTCTTGGACGAGGAGAAGACCGTCATCCCATCAGGTTGCAGCCCGTTCTATGACGGGATGTTCCTTGGGGCACAAAGCAGGATACCATTCCCGACGACTCCTCCGACGAACATGATCGTCGGGATAACCGACGAGTACCAGAACAACTCGTCGAACGACGCAGGCTCCGTCGCCAGCGAGGCCAACTCTGCCATCGGAGAAAAGGAGTTCCCCATATTCGTCGTCGGCCTGTCCATGGACCGTCCCGTCAACCTCTCCGCAAGAAGCAACACAACAGACGTCCCGGAGTATGACACCATGGCGGAGCAGACGGGCGGGGACAGCTATTCCCTTGTCGACCCGTCATACTCTTCGTCAATCATCGCAAGGATCAAAGCCGAAGCATCCTCCAGCCCAGGCAGGGGGACGATTACCATCACTCATGCCATAGATGGGTTCCTGGTATCCGTCGAGTATACCGTCTCCAACATGATCCCAGGGAATAGCTCCAGCATGTCCCTGAGCTATACGTCGGACGGGCGTCAATATCACGACCTCGGGCAGGAGGTTTCTCCAAACTCGACTTATGCCCTCCCGGAACCGGTACTGGTCTCGTCGTTCACGTACGTGATTTCCTTGTCGAGCCAGACATTTGACTCTCCGGTTCTGGGAACCGCGTCGTTCGTGATCGCCACCCCGACATCTCAGTATGTCTTTACTTACCCCATCAGCGTAAGCGGGGAGGTGTCCGAGATCGCCGGCGTTGTCAACCACAGGATTTCTTCCCCAGGAAGCGCCAAGCTGGCGCTGTGTCATGGAGCAAGCACGTACTTCGACGGGGACTATTCCAATTCCGTAGCAGACAGGGGCGTCATCCTCATGCCGAACAGGTCTACCGACACGGTAGCTGACAACCAAGTCACGACCGACATAATGGATACCCAAGACCTTATCCTATACAAGGCTAGGGGAGGCCCTTGGGCTCAAGATGCTGAGATTTCCGTGTTCGTCAACGGAGAGGAGACGTCGGACTACGTCAAGGTTCCAGAACTTGGAATGGTCAGGTTCTCGAGAAAGCTTTCGGCATCCGACTCGGTCACGATCTCTGTATTCAACCCAAGTACCTTCAGGGTAGGAGTCAAGGTCACGAATCCTACCCTAGCGGTTGGGTACCTCGACTCGTTTGCGTACTCGTTCGGCGAAACCAAGAGGTACGGGGATCGCAGCCAACTCCCGAGGGCTATCAATCCAATGATTAGCCCAGATTTCGTAAGGCCTGGCGGCCCGATGGAAGCAACCTATGTATACCAGGACTCCAACGGCCTACCCGAAGAGACTGCCTTGACCCAGATCATATGGTATCGGGACGGCAGCGTTGTCTCGGAACTGACGAACAAAAGAACCATCTCGGACGCCGACCTGAATGCCTCGTCATACTTGACATACAAGATACGAAAGGGACAGACTTGGCTCTTTTCGGTCAAGCCAAACGACGGGATAGCGTTCGGCCCAGAAGTTAGATCCCCAAGGATCGTCGTCCAGGACGGGATTCCTTCCGTCAGCAAAGTTGTTCTGGTCCCTTCCGATGGGACTGAGTTCTTGTCCAACGAAAACATAACTGTAACATACACGTTTTATGACCCAGACCAAGACGCAGACTTGTCCTTGATCTGGTTCTATGCGGATGGGAAGCTCGTCCAGCAAGGAGCAAGCCCGACCTTGTTGTCGGGAGCAACTGACTCGTCGGGGATTGTCATCATCAAGCCAGGAAGGCTCATCTCCGCTGTCGTGGTCCCATATGACGGGGTTGAGTACGGGTCGAGCGTCGGGTCGCCGGAAGTAGTCGTCGGATACGTTTCGCCAACAGCGTCATCCGTAGTCCTTGCGCCACTGACCCCATCGTCGGCAGATACCCTGACCGTGACGTATACGTTCACGGACCCTGATGGGTACGGGGATCAGAGCATGACCGCTTGGTACCGGAACGAGGTCAGGGTTACGGCCTTGGACAACCTGAAGAGTGTTCTCCCGTCGTATACGCTGGTTGGGCAATCATGGAAGGTCATCGTGACTCCATACAACGGGCATAGGACAGGAACGCCCATTACCTCGTCCTCGGTTACGATTGAATTCTAGGCGCAGGGGATGCGATGCGAATCATCAGGGTAGAAGCCTGCTCAGGGTACCTTCCGCTGCCAGTGCAGCGTCCAGGAGTCATTGACATCAACAATTTTGTCGTCTCTGGAGTTGGCATTCCGGGACCCAGCGGATGGTCTGGCAAGAAGGGCATAGTAGGAGATTCGGGGGTTTCAAGCGATTCTGGCTCGTCCGGAGGGTCTGCATGGTCAGGCGAGTCATCGTCTGGCTGGTCCGGCTGGTCCGGGACGTCCACTTCGGGGCATTCTGGGCAGGTAGGAGACGTCGGCTCAAGTGCCTTTAGCGGACTTTATGGATGGAGTGGATCCGAAGGCGTCCAAGGAGACTCGGCGACGTCCGGGTGGAGTGGAGAATCGGGGTCAAGCGGAGTATCAGGTCGCTCGGGCTGGAGCAGCGAGAGTGGACTGTCGGGCATGAGCTCATGGAGCGGAGACTCGGGTTTTAGCGCCAACTTTGGCACAAGCGGAGACAGTGGGTTCTCTGGAACTGGAGAAAGTGGAATATCTGGCTGGAGCGGAACATCATCCGATTCTGGCATCAGCGGGGAGTCAGGATGCTCAGGTCGGTCGGGATGGAGCGGGGTAGGACAAAGTGGCGTTTCTGGATGGTCTGGGACAAGTGGGGTGAGTGGAGACAGCGGGACGAGCGGGTTCTCAGGGCTTGATACGTCTGGTATTTCGGGATTCTCTGGGTTCAGCGGCGAAAGCCTTTCTGGATACAGCGGAAGGTCTGCATGGTCCGGAGTCAACGTCATTGGAAGGTCTGGTTACTCTTCATTCAGCGGGTCTTCGGGGGGGAGTGGAATCTCGGGATTTAGCGGCAGATCGGGGTTCAGCGGGGTCAGCAGCCGAAGCGGGGCTTCCGGGACGACGGGGAGGTCTGGATTTAGCGCGTACTCGTCGCTTTCGTTCTGGGGATGCAAGGTATACCAGCCAAGCGGAGTATCCTCGGCGATAACAAGCAATGGCACATGGCAGGTTTGGAGTTCTTTTTCTGGCGAAGCCTTTAACATAGGTAGCATGCATGAATTCGTCACGAACCCGTCTAGGATTACGATCCCCACTACCTCGAAGTACTTGCTCATGGCGTCCATGTTCATAACCTGCACTTACCCCACGATCATCGCCATCAGGATCAGGAAGAACGGGAATGATAACTTGACGATTGGCCGTAATGGAAACAACGCCACAGACGAAGGACTGGTTCCATGGAACAAAGCCTCAGGAGCGCAACACGCTTATGCTTCGAGCATGGAGTCCTGCGTCGCCGGGGACTACTACGAGGTTCAAGTCTTTAGGGCCGATGCGGCTACGACTTGGGTAACACCAAACGACAACAATCAAGTCAAGTTCGAGGCTATGGTAATAGGATAGTAAAAGCACGGGAATACGTCGTAACCTCCTGGGCTAAGAGGATATACGAGTAGCCCATGAGAAGTCTTACTTGGGAGTAAATTGATGAACGTGATCAGGATAGAAGCCTGTTCCGGGTACCTGCCGCTGCCAGTGCAGCGTCCCGAGGTCATTGACATCAACAACTTCATCGCCTCTGGAGTAGCCATTCCTGGACCAAGCGGATGGTCGGGGGGACAAGGCGACTCTGGGCTGTCCGGAACCTCTGGCTGGTCGAGCACATCGGGCTCGTCGGGGTGGTCCGGGACGGGTGATTCGGGGACGTCTGGATGGTCTGGAATTGGTGATTCCGGTACGTCAGGATGGTCCGGGGCCAGCGGGACAAGTGCTTGGAGCGGGGAGTCGGCGTGGAGCGGGAGCTCCGGGTTTAGCGGATATTCTGGGACGTCTGGATGGAGCGGGGCTGGCGACAGCGGAACGTCTGGGTTCTCTGGGGAATCCATCAGCGGAGTATCTGGAGGCAGTGCGTGGAGCGGCGTATCGGGGTTCAGCGCCAACTTTGGAGAAAGCGGTACGTCGGGATGGTCTGGGATTGGGGACAGCGGGACGTCTGGTTGGAGCGGAATCTCGTCTGATTCGGGGACGAGCGGAACGTCTGGATGGTCGGCCGTGTCGGGATGGAGCGGGATTGGGTACAGCGGCGTCTCTGGATGGTCTGGATTCAGCGGGCGAAGCGGGACAAGCGCCTTCAGCGGATATTCAGGAAGCTCGGCGTCTGGTCGATCAGGGTACTCGGGTTACAGCAGCCAGAGCGGCTGGTCCGGGACCAGCGGGGTTTCAGGATGGTCTGGAAGCGGGGCGTCGGGCGTCTCTGGGTTCTCGGGGATATCGGCTTGGTCCGGCGTCAGCGGCAGGTCTGGATGGAGTTCCGTGTCTGCATGGTCTGCAACATCCGGAGGAAGTGGGTACTCAGGAGGCAGCGGGGCAAGCGGGTTCTCGTCCGTAAGGATGGCCTTCCAGGGATGCAAGGCATACCAGCCAAGCGGCATGGGAGCCTTGATGTCCAGCAGCGGAGCATGGCAGGTTTGGAGCGCCTTCTCAGGGGAGGCGTTTGACGTCGGAGGTCTGCATGAACCCGTAACGAACCCTTCCAGGATTACCATCCCCATCACTGGGAAGTACATGTTCATAGCAGCCATGTTCATTCCCTGCACGTCGACGACCAAGGTTTACCTTAGGATCAGGAAGAACGGGAATGACGATACGACGATTGGGTACAACGGCGACAACTACGTGGCCGCCGATAGCAATTATTACCCATTGACTTTGTATAGCGGGGCGTCCGGTTCGTCGGGTTCCCAGCACGCGCACGTCGTGTCCATGGACTCGTGCGTCGCCACTGACTACTACGAGGTACAGGTTTTCAGGGGATCATCCGTTGATTGGTGGCTGACCCCGACGGACAACAGCGAGGTAAGGTTCGAGGCCATGCTGGTCGAGTGAAGAACGCAGCCCCAGAAGTATTTCTTGAGGTGAGTTGATGCGAGTCATCAGGATAGAAGCCTGCTCCGGGTACCTTCCCCGGCCCGTACAGCGCCCTGAAGTGATCGACATCAACAACTTCGTCGCATCTGGCGTGGCCATTCCCGGACCAAGCGGATGGTCGGGGGTCTCCGGAGATTCGGGACTGTCTGGTTCTTCTGCCTGGTCTGGGATAAGCAGTTGGTCTGGGCAGTCTGGAGAGTCCGGGATTTCTGGATGGAGCGGGGCCGGTGACTCCGGCGAGTCTGGAACGTCAGGGACATCGGGATGGTCTGGGTTGAGTGGTTTTAGCTCGCCCAGCGGTACATCTGGTTGGAGCGGCGAATCCGCATGGTCCGGCGAGTCAGGGACATCCGGATGGAGCGGGATCGGAGAAAGCGGCGTCTCTGGCTGGTCTGGCATAAGCAGTGACAGCGGACTGTCCGGAACAAGCGCATGGAGCGGAGCCTCTGGGTTCAGCGCCAACTACGGCCCAAGTGGCGAAAGCGGGTTCTCCGGGATTGGAGAAAGCGGGACGTCGGGTTGGAGCGGTGGGTCGGCTTGGTCAGGTACTAGCGGGCAGAGTGGCTGGTCTGGATGGAGTGGGATTGGAGAGAGTGGAAATTCGGGACAGTCTGGATGGAGCGGTGAGAGTGCGTTCTCCGGAACGTCGGGATGGTCAGGGTGGTCTGGTATCAGCAGCATCAGCGGGATGTCCGGGCAGTCCGGATGGTCAGGATGGAGCGGGATTGGAGAGTCCGGCGTAAGCGGATGGTCTGGCAGAAGCGGATGGTCTGGCACGTCTGCCTGGTCTGGAACCAGTGGATTTAGCGCATGGTCGGGGCAGAGCGGGCAATCTGGCTGGAGCG
>Ga0315274_10004509_pt1 | contig 20473 bp, 17 predicted proteins | sample YL17G02_20_MG_FD_203700 | JGI IMG/M metagenome (GOLD analysis project Ga0315274, IMG submission 203700) | Sediment microbial communities from Yellowstone Lake, YNP, Wyoming, USA - YL17G02_20 | ecosystem: Environmental > Aquatic > Freshwater > Lake > Sediment | place: USA: Wyoming | collected...
CCCTGGCCACCTAAGAACGATCCACTTTTCTCGGACGGGTTCGAATCGGGAAGCTTCTCCGCCTGGACCTGGGCCCAGACCGACGGCGGCGACCTCAGCGTCACCACGGCAGCGGCCATCGCCGGCACCTACGGCATGCAGGCCCTCCTGGACGACAACAACTCGATCTACGTCAACGACTGGACCCCCTTCGAGGAGACCCGCTACCGGGCACGTTTCTACTTCGATCCCAACACCGTCACGATGGCAAACAACGACGCTCACTACCCGTTCTATGCCGGCAACCGCGATTCGGTCATCGTCACCCGGATTGAGTTCCGCAGGTACTCGAGCACCTACCAGGTCCGCGCCGAGGTGGTGAACGACTCTGGTGGCTGGACGAGCAGTTCCTGGGTGACGATCAGCGACGCCCCGCACTATCTGGAAATCGACTGGCGGGCCTCGAGCGCGCCTGGAGCCAACAACGGTGGCCTCACCTTCTGGGTGGATGGCGCCCAGCAGGCGAATTTCACCACCGTCGACAACGACACCCGGCGTGTGGAGTACGTCCAGCTTGGGGCTGTGGCTGGCGTCGACACCGGCAGCCGCGGCACGACGTACTTCGACGCCTTCGAGTCGCGGCGGACGTCGTACATCGGTCCCGTCGCGGGCCTGCTGCCCGAGCACTGGATGGTGCGCCTGCCTTCGTGGCAGGGCCTCGTTTCGCTCTTCACATCGCCGAGCGGGGCCGAACTGGCTGCACCTGTTGTCACGGCCCAGCCCGTGTCCGCTGAGGGGCCCGCCGCTGCCGCAACGCCAACGCCGCCACCGATGGGCACGCCTATCCCTCAGCCGGTTGGCTTGGCGAGCCGCATGCGAGCTGCACCCGCCGCCCTCCCCGGCGAGGCTCCGCCCCCGCGGAACGAGGCGGCAGTGGTTTCCCGCACCATCACCTACACCTATGACAACCTCTACCGTCTGACCGCAGCGGATTACAGCGACGGCATCTACTTCCACTACACCTACGACGCCACCGGCAACCGTCTGACCGAGGAGGTGGCTGGTGGGCTGATGATCAGCTATACCTACGACAACGCCAACCGGTTGACTTCCGTCGACGGCGTGCCTCTCTCCTGGGACAACAGCGGCAACCTGCTGTCCGACGGCGTCAGGACCTACACCTACGACCACGCCAACCGCCTGGCGTCGGCCACAAGGGGTTCGAGCACGTACGCGTTCGGGTACAACGGCCAGGGGGATCGGCTACGTCAGACAGCGAACGGGACGCCGACGACGTACGTCTTGGACTTGAACGCGGGGCTGACTGAGGTGCTGGCCACCGGAGGGAATGCCTACCTGTATGGGAACGGTCGGATCGGCGAGGAGCAGCCAGCGGGCTGGGCGTACCACCTTGGGGATGCGCTGGGTTCGGTCCGTCAGCTGGTCGATGCCTCAGCCTCTGTGAGCTTGGCGAGGAGCTACGAGCCGTTCGGGGATCCGCTCTCCTCGGTTGGGACTGGAACCTCCATCTTCCAGTATACGGGTCAACAGGTCGATGCAACGGGGCTGGTGTACCTGCGGGCGAGGTACTACGAGCCGGGGGTTGGGCGGTTCCTCAGCCGGGACATCTGGGAGGGCGACCCCAACCAGCCGATGTCGTACAACACGTGGCTCTATGCATATGGCAATCCCACCAACATGATTGACCCCTCAGGTATGATCTGTGATGGATGGCGGTGCGCCACCTACCCGGGAGATCGCTCCTTCGTCAGCTCCTCTGCCGCAAGGGCCGTGGCTTCCGCCACGTGCGATGAGCGGTCGATACTTGCACTCATAAGTCCTCCAGACAAAGGGTACTTCGAGGGCAGGTCCGTTGTGGCGGCCTTCACGGAGGGCGACATCAGCGGCGACGAGATCATGTACGACTTCGCAACGATGACAAGGGCTCGATTCACGTACGTCGGCAGGGTAGGCTTTGTGGTTGCGTCATTGAGTGCCTCGGCCTACGCGGGGACACTCTGGGGACTGACCTATGACGGCAACCCCCAGACCGGGATGGCCACCATGACAAGCGACTACAGCGGCCCGTTCAAGGGGGCATATGGCGGGGTCGGTTTCGGAATCTTGACTGTGGGCGGAGGCTACTTCCAGGACCCTCAAGGTCGAGTACATGGCGTCTTCGACTACTACTCTGTCGGCGCTTCAATCCCAGGGGAGCTCGTGGGTTTCGAGACTGAATACGCCCGTGCGCCATTTGAGGAATCCTACGTTGACCCATCTGGCAACGTCGATGAAGGGAGACTCATCTGGCAAATCCTGACTGGCAGCCGGTCGCCAGCCATTGGTCTACTGGGCGGCGCTGCCACCGGGATCGCCACCGCCAGATCCACAGCAATTGGGACGGCGCTTGAACAGGCGACGTTGTATGAGATCCTTGCTGGGGTTCTACCGTGGCCACCAAATCCGGGAAGGAGAAGGTAGTAGACGCTCACAGCCCCCGATCTTCAAAGGGATAACTCCCTCCTTCAGGAGCACTCTCTGCCTGTTGGCGGGCAGGAAAGAGGGTCAGATGTCGTGTGACGAGGCATTCGATCTGCACTACTCGGCGGAAGGCGGATGACGCAAGACAGTTCTCCCAAGACACCCGTGGCGGAAAGTACGGAGGTCGCCCGGCATCAATCGGGGTAGGCGGCTTGCGTTGCGCCCATGAGATACAGGCACTTCCGGAGAGGCCGCATGAGTACATCTGTAGGCAAGACCCGCCCTGTTGTGGTCGTGGCCATTCTGGCAGGCCTCGTGATCGCACTCGCGTACCTAGTTGAATCCCGAGGAGACTCGGGTGCCGTACACGTCTACGATGGGACCGCGCACGACCTTCCCTTCCTTTGGCAGAGATTGGTGGCACCAATTGCCACTGGATTCCCCTCGGCGGACAACGAGAGAGTCTATCTTTCCACTGCCGAACCACAGCAGCTACTCGCGTTGGGTGCGTTGTCTGGAGATGAGTCGTGGGGCCTTGACCTACGCCTCGGCTACACTGGAATCCGTCAGATTATTGCGGACGGGACATCGGTTTACGCACTCAATGCTACTCGGCTCACCGCATACGAGGCCTCCACCGGCAGGCAGGAATGGTCCACCCGACTCGGTGACGGTCACGTACGCGCCATCCTCGAGGATGCCGGGGATGCTCTTCTCGCGTACTACGGCGGAGACCTGATCCGCGTCTCCAAGCTATCCGGGGCTGTTGTCGACCGACGGCTCATAGGGCGGCTGCTTTGGGTGACGCCAGTCGCCGATGTTCACGAAGTCGATGGTGGCATGATAGGGATTGACCCGGCCAGTGGTGTCGTCCTGTGGCGCACTTCGTCTGTCCCCTTCATGGTTTCCGAAGACCGAAAACCTCAGTCGGCAGGATCAGCTCGACTCCTGGTCTATGTGGAAACTGAGAGACTTTGTATGCTGGACGTCCAGACGGGGCTCTACGCATGGTGCGCCGAGAGGCCCTTCGTCTCCAACGCAGTGGTTGACCCGTCTCAGGAAAGGGTATATGTCCTCGATGAAGACTACACTTTGTTGTCACTCGACATCGCCTCCGGCGATTCCGAAATCATCGCGTCTTTCCCCTTCTCCGAACTCGTTCGGGATAGCGCCAGCTACCACTACGCTCTGTCGGCATCCGCTGATCGGCTTTTCCTCTATTTCGGCGACACAACGCAGCTATTCGCCCTCGCTATCAACCCGGGTTAGGGCGGGGAAGCCTGACGCACAGGTAACGCCTGGACCATCCCTGATCCATGCTCACGGGAGCCAGGACCGCAGACTTCTCCAGGTGATCGGTTCTGACCTCCTCAGAGATGCTGCCTCGGCATTGAGATGGTGGGTGCTGCCCAAACGAACGCTCGTCTACGCGCTCAACCATCTTCGCAACTCCGCCAGGCCGTCGTCACTCTCTCTACCGCGGTTATCCGCGTCGCCGCGACGCGCGGCGTCGGCCCTTGTCGTCGCACATCCCACAGACGCCCGGGGAAGTATTCGTCATGGGCGTTGATGCGAAGTCATGAACCTCCATTTCCAGTTTACGGGTCAACAGGTCGACGGGACGGCGTTGGTGTACCTGCGGGCGAGGTATTATGAGCCGACGCAGGGGCGGTTCCTGACGAGGGACGCTTGGGAGGGGGATCCGAACCAGCCGTTGTCGCACAACGCGTGGCTGTACGCACATCAGAACCCAATCGGGCACACAGACCCCTCCGGTCACATTGCGCAGGGACAGGACGCTGAGGAAGCGGAACGGATCCTTGGGCGCCTTCTCCAGGTGTACCAAGTCAGGATAACCCAGGATTGGGGATGGCGAACTCTGCCTCTAGGGTTCCACTCGGGGTTTGAGGGGGCTGTGCAGGGGTACACCTGTCCACGGTATTGGGATCCTGGCAACTGGAGCTCCTCCGAGGAGTTGGCAATTGTGTCCGAGGCGATCCACGAGATCTCTCCCGGAAGCATGAGTGTCAACCGGTTCCGGCAGCTTTTCGGGGGCACGCGCATTACAAGAACCCAGCTAGATTGGCTGTTTCCAACCCCGCTTACCCCGGCTCCTTCCCTGTGGTCTGTGCTTGGGGAGATGGTAATTCCCAATTCGACGTTCACCGGATCCCCGATGTATGCTACCTACAGTATCATTCATGAGTTCGGGCACATCTGGGACTACCACACAGGCCACGCTCTTGCGGTGGGCTTGATGCTGGAGCTTGAGACGTGGGTATGCGACGATCTTGGTGAATGCCGCTGGTGGCCATATTACGCTCGAGTGGATGAAGACACATTGGAGGTGGTGCTGCCAGAGACTCCGCCCGGAACACCCCTGAGGTGTCAGGGCAGAGCCCCATCCCCGACAGATCCCAGGAGCGAATGTCGGCAACCTCCCTACGCCTCTACCTACGGTTCCCGGCATATGTCTGGCCCGGGGGAGGAGGACTGGGCAGAATCCTTCGCGACCTACGTGTATCCCGACTGGTTCCGCTCCCTGGATCGGACAATACTAGTGTCTGGGGGCAGGAGGGAGGACTATGTGCGCGAGGCTATCAGGGGATCTCACTAGGATCCCGCATCTAGTTGCGTTCATCTCGATCCTGCTCGGTGGATGCAGTGTTGAGTCACGGACCCCGTCCATCGCGCCGTCCCCGATCGCGGATCCGCTGCTGATCGACAGGAGTTGGCTCACTGGTGATCCCTGTCCCCCGCCGTGCTGGCACGGCTTGGTGCCGGGCGTCTCGACACGTGAACAGGTGATGGGAACAGCGCCTGGCCTCACCTTTCTAGATCCTGAAAGCAACGTGCAGACATCCGCGTACTTCGGGCGGGCGGGGCTGGGCGACGATGGGCTGGCAGATCTCGTGACCTTCGCTTGCAGAGAGCCGCCAGGCGTCCCCTGCGCCGGATTCTTCTTGGTGGACGGGAGCCTCGTGCAGATAGGCATCTGGCCGAACTACCCAGTCACTTATGAGGAGGTGATCGACTCGGCGGGCCAGCCTGATTATGTCAGGATATTCCGGGTCGCGGTCGAGGACCCTAATAGTTGTGATATTGCCGTTTTCTGGCGAGAGCGTCGAATGAGGCTGTTCCATCGAAACTACGAAGATCAAGCCCTGTGCAGGCGTTCTCTCGGGGAAGGCGCGAGAATCCCACATGGTCTCGAAGTCCATGAGGTGTACATATCGCAATCGGACGATTTTCAGGGGATCCCGGTCGTGCCCTGGATCGGTTTCCTCATCGAGGACTGACCGGGGGAATCCAATCGGAGGAATACGGCTCAAGCGTCAAACGACACTGCAATCTCCTCGCTCTGCTCTATGGACGCGTGGAGTGTGTGCAACCACTTCCTTCAACGGCAGGATGCCCCACGGGATTCCTCTCAACGGCACGAACGCGTACCTCTACGGCAACGCTCGGATTTGGGGAGGAGCAACCGGGAGGATGGCAGTACCACCTGGGCGACGCCATCGGCTCCGTGCGCCAACTGGTGGACGCCAGCGTGAGCGTGGCGCTCTCCCGCGCCTACGAGCCCTAGGGCGATCCGTTATTCACCACCGGAAGCGGCACATCGATCTATGCCTTCGCGGGCGAGCAACGCGACGCCACCGGCCTGCGAAGGAGGTGCTTAAGATAAGCGTTCGGCCTTCGGGCGGTTCCTCAGCCGCGACGTCTGGGAGGGCGACCCGAACCAGCCGATGTCGCATGACGCGTCGTCGGGCGCTCGTACGTGCGTTCACCGAGGCGATCAACTTGAATGACAGATCCGCGAGAGGCATGGCAAAGATGCTCCTTTGCGGCGAAGTTCGAGACGGGCGAACGCGCTGAGGGCACTGGCATGGTCCGCAACCGCGGCACCTTGGTCGCGGACATTGGAGGAGACCCATGAGAACGAAAGACCACTTGAGCATCCTCGCCCTGCTCGCGCTGCTAGCGCTGACCGGCCTAAGTCGCTGTGGGCCCCCCCAGCTTCTTCCTCATGCCACCATCGGCATCCTCGTCTCCGACTCCGACACCCAAACAGCCGAGGTATCTCGCCTTGCAGTGAGGGCCATAGAGTACGCAGTCGGTGAGCGGAACCAGGGACATGACACAAATCAACCGGAGATCCAGATCCAGGAACTCGACTGGCAGGGTCTGCAACTCGCCTTGTCGGCCGGGGATCCATTGCCCACGGCGATCATCGCCCCTGTTCCCTGGAAGCCCGACGCGCATCTTGAATTGCCCCCGGATCTTCCTGTCGTGCTGTGCGGCCCTCATGGTCCCGGCGAACCGCCCCCCTTAGACATGGGTGAAGCCGTATTCACTGTAGTCCCCATGCCCGATAGGCAAACGCAGCTGGCCGCCAGTCTGATCACTCGGCAGCGCGGCGTCTTCCGAATAGCTCTCCTCTACGAGGATACCCCCTACGGCCAAGAGCTGGCGCAGGGATTTACGACTCATTTGCCAGAAGGACTCGAGGTCGTCTTCCAAGCAAACGTTTCACCGGAGCTCTCGGCCGCCGGCCTAGCTTCCGTGCTTCAAGAAGCTGGGAACGCAGGAGCGGAAGCTCTTTATGATGCGAGTCCGTCGCTCAACAACGATCAACTCACACCACTAGTACGGCAGTCACCCCTCGGTCTTGTGGTGGTGAGTGTAGAGAGTGTCCTCGCGTCCGAAATGTCGCGCTATCTCGCAGACGTTGATTACGTCCTTCCCACCGGCGAGTCCGTTCGGGAGAATACCGGCTTCCTGTCGTTTGCCGAAGGATATGCACAAAGGTATGGAGGTGAGGTCAGTCTCGTCGAGACACGCGCATACCAGTCCGCCTGCATCCTCTTAGCTGCCATTGAAAACGCCGGTACCCTTGAGGGGGAGTCTATCGTTGCCCAGCTCGGTACCGGAGAGCTAAGCACCCCCTGGGGGCCCGCGCACTTCGATGCCCAACACGTTCTATTGCAGACCGTGCATAGAGTGAGGACATATGCCCTTTCCTTCGCGCCTCCCAGGCCAGACGGTAGCCCTTCGCTTTGGATAGCTATTGACGGCCCATAGCGCGCTGCCCCACATCCTTCGCCGTTGATTTGTGAGGCAAGAGCGCACATGGACTGATGGAGTCGACAACATGGCGAAGATCCCGTTCACCTTCGGCTTCCCCTTCTTCCTCCGTGTCATGCTACCTGGAGCTCTTCTCGTAACAGTCCTCTTCCCGCTCCTTCACCCTCTCGTCCTGCAATGTCAAGCCGTCGACGATTTCCTCGGCACTAGGACGACATTCACCGACCTGCTCGCAGAGAAGGCCCTCCTCGCGTTCGTGCTTGGTCTGCAGCTTTCGCTATTCGATGATTCCATCTACCGCCTGTACATGGGACGAGGAGGGTGGCCCGCCTGGCTGAATCAGATGTGCACATGTCGTCTGCAGAAGAGAGTGGAGAGGGCGTTTGATCGAGCCCAGGCAGAGGGGACAACACACCAGAGAAGGGCGGAGCTGTGGGCGTGGCTGCGCCACTTCGACATCTTGGATACCAAGCGCGCCCCGGAAGTATCGTATCCAACTCTGCTGGGAAACACCGTGACGGCATATGAGAGATACTCGTTACACAGGTACGGGATGGATTCCGTCTTCTACTGGCACCGACTCTGGCTCACAATGGACAAGGATACCAGGGCTGAGATTGACGCACGCTCGGGGCTCGCGGACGCGCTGCTGTACGCGTCGTTCGCGATGCTTGTTTCCGCCTCGATGTACCTCGCTGTAATAGCAGCAGGTCTCCTCCACGCTTCTCTTCTCCGACAATGGGAGCTACTCGGCAAGATCGCAGGAGGCTCCCCGAGCCTGCCCAGCCTCATTGGCCTGTGTGCCACTTCCCTCCTGCTAGGGTTCGTGTTCTACCGTGCCTCTATTCCTGCTCTCCGCTCCTATGGAGAGACCTACAAGGCCATGTTCGACATCTTCCGGGGCAAGATCGAGGAAGCCCGGCACATCGACCCCGATGAGAGTGCCAAGTGGCAAGACGCCTGGCTCTACTTGCAGTATGGGCGGACTAAGACCCTCAAAGACCCTTGCTCCCTGTGGCGGAGCATCCGAGAACGACTGGGGCTCTAACCATGTGTGCGTGTTCGGCGGCGCCATCTCCGGTCTAGAACGTGGAGGTGGCCCGCGCAGAACAGAACATAATGGGAGAGCTGGCGGCCAAGGTGTTGCACTGCCGCATGGAATACGGTAGGAGGCCAGCCAAGTTCGAGCAATGCTCGGTTGGCCAGGAGAGCTTGAGGCGGAATACCGGGAAGATATCTGGCTGCAGCAGTTCAGCGCTGCGTTGGAAGCGACGCCTTGTAGCATCGGACGGCGCCACACGACCAATGTTGACAGAGCTTCAATGCGAGCGGCTTCGATCCGGGAGACGAGAAATCGCCACCTCCATCGAGGCATTCGCACTTACGTTGCGCTGCTTGGCGCCGACGGCGGTGTCCCGGGTCAACGGGGAAGGCGGGGTCCAGAGCGAAAACAGGAGGAGTGGGGACTATCTCCTTACCAGCCTGCATGTAGTCCGCATCACGTCCGTTCCGGGAGGCCGCTATCGGGGCCGCCGTTTGGGTCTTGACTCACGGCGACGATTTCTCTAGAATGATGGTCGTAAGGTGCAGTTCTCTCGGGGAGAACTGCGTCTTTTTGGTTCCCTGAAGGCAGGCGTGCGCCGAAACCGGTCAGTCCAGATCGCCCGGAGGACTTTCGTCGCGCTGCTGCTTCTCGGGGGTGCAATCACCCTGGTTGGCCTGACAAGGGAGCATTGGCTTCCCCTGACGGAGTGTATCGTGTCAGCAAGAGTGAAACTGACATAGTGCGCCTGGCGCCTTGGCAGGCGGCCGTCTTTGGCAGGCTCAAGGATCTCCGCGCGTTCATCGTAGACTGCCAAACGCGCGAAGACATCACCTTTCCGATCCCAGACGCGGGTCACGATGCCTTCGACCTCCACCGTGTTGACGTGGAACTTCTCTCTCACGGCCGACACCACGGCCTGGTTTGCCACAGCCATTTCGCCCTCCTTTCCATCAAACAGTCCCAACGCGCCGGTGTTCACCCTGCGTGGGGCGGCCTCCGTTTGCCCCATTGCATCTCGCTCCCCGCGCAGGGTCGCTATCTCGGCGAATTGGCTCACGCCAATCCTTCCGTTTGATGATGTTGGTAAGGTGCTTCACCTGGACATGGCCAGGATGAATTCGATGGTGAGGGAGGGCGGGTTGCCCTCCCTCTGGCAGGGCACCATCAAGATATCCCCTCTCTCCGTCTTTCCGGGTCGAGCGGCGCCGAGACGAGCGGTCGAGCCGCGGCGCCGCACCCACCTTAAGTTCGAGGTTCAGCGTGCGACTGGGCAGACGGAGGGCCCCGGCTGAGTCCAGACTAACTGACCTCATGAGCCCTTGCCTCGCGCCATTGCAGCGTACGACGAACACGCTGGCCTACTGATGCGAATTTCGGCCCTCGGACTAGAATCAAGACACTGTGGGTACACCACCGGCGGAGGGGGAACGAAGGGCGGCATCCGGATACAGGCACCAGTACCTGCTGGGCGCTGCATTGATTATTGACGCTCTAAGCAAAGGCGACTTGGAGTGGATACGGGTCACGGACCCGGAGGTCGGTCAAGTCGACGATCTCCAGATCGCCACCACCGGACGCGTTGATGCCTATCAGATGAAATGGGCGCAGTACGGCGGAAGGATCTCATACGCTGAGCTCATTGCCGGGACCAGTTCTGAGAAACCTTTCCTGGCCCAGCTGGCGGATGGCTGGAAGCGACTGAAGGCGAAGTATCCGCGCCGTCGTGTTGTCGTCCACCTGGTCACAAACAAGCAGCCTTCCACTTCCTCGCTGGGCAGGTTAGACGGCAACAACAAACCATCCCCGTATCACCTTGCAGCCTTCATTCAGCAAGCGTGGCTCCCAGCGACTCTGAAGGCTCAATTCGCTCCGGCTGGCCCATGGGCATCTACATGGGCTGAGGTCATACTCTCGAGCGGACTCCCCGAGACTGAGTTCGAGGCTTTCTTGGGGGATTGTGCCCTGCACCTGGCAGTATCTGCGCCTCAGGAACAACCGGATCTTCTCAAAGTGGCCGATCTCGTGTTCTCGGCTGCAGCAAGCTCTCAGCGACTCGTTGAGCTAAGCCATGGTGAGCTCCTAGCACGCCTGGGATGGAAGAACCGATACGAGTACCGGAGCATCCATAGTTTCCCCCTGCCCATTCATCAGTATCGCCCCATCAAGGACACGGTCGACCGCCTCAAAGACGTCATGTCGAACTTGGTCGGCGGCTACATTGCGGTACTGGGTCCACCAGGATCGGGAAAGTCGACAATGCTGACCCAGACTCTGAGGTCCTTGCCGCTCCTGCTGGTGCCCTACTACGCCTTCGTCCCGGATGCCCAGGATCCAGGGGTCCTTCGCGGCGAAGCGGCGAACTTCCTCCAGGATGTGACTCTGCGCCTTCAATTAGCTGGCTACGAGAGGGGAGAGCGACCTGACCCTTCCGATCGATCCGCACTACTCGCGCTGTTCCACAGGCAACTGCAAGCCCTTGGCACTGAACACCGACTTGCAGGGACGAAAGCAATTGTGCTTGTCGACGGGCTCGACCATATCATGCGAGAGCAACGGCCGGCACGTTCGTTACTTCTCGACCTGCCGGATCCCCAGGCCATCCCTGACGGCGTGTTCCTTGTTCTGGGAAGTCAGACAGATGACTTGCCAGATCTTCCTCCTGCAGTTCGCGATGCCCTTCAGGAGCGCAGGCGCCGGATCGAAATGGGGACCTTGAGCCGGGCGGACGTGGAAGCCATTGTCGATGATGCCATGCCAGCTCTAGATAACCCGCTACGGCAGAGGGTTTTCGAGCTCTCCTCGGGTCACCCTCTCGCTCTCATCTACTTGCTCAGGAGCTTGCGCGAGGTGGCCGACGACCAGGCGCGGACTCTCCTCCTGGATGAGGAAGTCCCATATCAAGGCAATATCGACGCCCACTACTCCGCACATCGGAGGGCGATAGAGGGAGACGAAGCCCTTGCCCATGCCCTCGGCCTGCTCGCGCGAATTCGCGGACCTATCCCCATGAAATGGGTCGCTACGTGGCTGGAGGAAAAGACTCTGCAGAAGCTAAAGCGCTTGTTTGTCCAGTACTTTGAGATAGAGGGCGAAGACAGCTGGAGATTCTTCCATAACAGCTTTCGCCTCTTCCTCGAGGCCAGAACGGCCGATCCATTGCCAGGTCGCACTTCAGCTCAGAGAGACCAAGCCTTCCATCTAGAACTCGCTCGACTCTACGACGCATCGCCTCCGCCCTGGCGCTGGGAGGTCACATATCATCAGCACAGTGCAGGAGACTCGGACGCCGTGTTGGCTTCCTCAACGTTCGAGTGGTTCCTGGGCCAAGTTCACAGTCTGAGGCCCCTCGATGCCGTCGAGGCCGACATCAGATTGGCCATCAAGGCTGCGGGCTCAAAGAGCGATGTTACTTCACTCGCTCGCCTCACTCTGCTCGGTGCCGCTGTTGAGCAACGCTCCTGGGTGCTTGAGAACAGCAAGTTGCCTGATCTGCTACTCGAGGTCGGGGACGCATTCAGGTCAGCTGAGCACCTCCGAGACGGAAACCGATTGAGGGTTCAGGCCAAGGATGCTTTGCGTCTCTCGGTCCGAATGGCCGAAGCGGGATTTTGGGAAGAGGGACGCCGCTTATTCGAATTGGCTGAACCACTTGAGTACCTCTCGGGGCATACGATTCGAGACTACCGCATAGGGCCTCGGGACCTCAGGGAGCTTCTCGTGCAATGGGTTCGAAGTGCGACTCTCTTCCGGCACTCTGGTGAAGCGGTTGAGGCGATTCGCCGAATCCGAATCGACTCCGGCTCAGACGCGATAGAGGCCGAGAGCCGCAAGGACGACCGGCTCCGAGACTGGCTACTCCTCGAAGGTGCCCTAGCGGCAATCGACCGGGGTGATTGGCCCACCTGGGAAGTCTTCTTTGCCGCCCTCGAAAGCCGTGGTGACCCACGCCTTAGGTTCTTCACATTGCTCCGATCTTCGCAGGGCGCCCTGAACAGCAACGATCCAGACCGCGCCCGACATCTCCTGGACACCCTCCTGGAGTCAGTTCAGCTTGAAAGGACCAGTCCTCGTGAGACCCGGACGATGTTGGAGGCGTTCATAGCTGTAGCAGAACTCGCGCTCCAGCTGCTAGAGAACGACGCGGTCGCTCGCTCGTGGTCGACCAGCCTGCCGCCCGTCCCTCTCCAGGACCAAGGCCTGGATCTTGAAGAAGGCACTACCTTGGCTGAACTCCGGTTCAGGTCCGCGGGACTCTACTTCCTTCTTGGAGGTGCCCGGAAACCCGAGGAGCTGGTGGACGAAGCGGAAGCTAACACGAGCTTCGGGGACTACGTCACTCCCGAGGACAGACTCGCCTACCGACGAATTGCTCTAGCAACTTGCAGCCTTGCTCGTCTATGGGCCTTCGGCCAAACCGGTTTCCGCGAATCACCCGATGCTTTCATTCTGCAGGTAGAGTGGATCCTAAACTTGGTCAGCGAAGGGTGGAGTCCATCGTCATCCTCCTTCTGGCTAGATGCAGGTAGCGCCCGCCAAGACATGTTGCGGTTTGTCGTCCGGGCCGCGGAAAGCCATGGAGACAAGGTCGTTACCATCCTCGCACAGGAATTCGAGAGACGCTGGACACAGACAACGAAGCAAGCAGCGTGGCCGACACATCTGAGACGGGATATCTGCATGCAACTTGCAGCGGCCGGCGCCGACGCCAAGTGGACCGAGGAGCATTTGCGCCGGCTCGAACCTTCAATGCTCCAGGGAGCCGATCCTTATGCGCGTGTGCAGGCGTGCCAAGCCCAGGCCGAAGCTTGGCTGGCGCTCGGAAAGCGCGAAGAGGCTTTCGCTCAACTCCAGAAGATGGTCGGTGTTGCCGCAGGAATTGGGAGTGAAAAGGACTACCAACTCCCTGGATGGGTCAAGTGGCTTGGAAGGGTGAGCCAGTTCGACGAACAGGCCGTTGGACCTCGGGTTCGTATCATGCTTCAGCGCATCCTCGCGCTTGATGGTACCGCGTCTGGAGTCGATGCCGCAGCAGAGGAACTTCTGGTGGTTGTGTTCAGGTGGAGTCCCCTGCGAGCCGTGGCCCTTCTCAAGGCGCTCCTGGAGCATCACATCATCGGCCACGGGGGAGGAGCAGCTCGCATTCTCTCCGAGGCTCTAGCTTCCAGGGACCCTCCGGTGGCAGAGGTTCTCCATGTCGCAGCCGATCTAGTCATATCGCTTGTTTCTGGTGCAGAGCCTCAGGTTCTTGAGACCCTGGTCACCACCGCGTACGCCCGCTTCGGTTCCAGTGTGGCGGTATCCATTGCGGATAGCTTGGTTCGCCGAGTGCGTGTCTGCGCCCCTGCGAGCACACGATCCGACTGGTATCGTGGAATCGCAACGGGCCTTCGCAGCATTGGCGCCTCGATAGAGAGCGTCGGCCTAGTAGAGAAAGACCTGGAGGACGCGGGTGGCCATAGTGGGACCGAGCTTGACCGCAAGCTGCACTTGCTAAGCGGAGAGGAACTCGACCCGCCCAGTGTAGGCCGCAGGGTGCTGACAGTAGATGACATGCGAACGCTCATGGAGGCCGAAGACCGAGAGCGTACGAGGTTCTTTGGGTGGGCACAAGTTGTCGAACAGCTGTCAGAGAAGATCTCCTCGGTTGAGGAAGTCCGCCAAGTCGAGGCCCTGATTGACGTGCGGCTTGGACACGATTGGACCAAGGAGACTGAATTCCCAAGTGCCCTGACGCATCTAAGCAGGTGCTGTCTTCGGTTGGGAGACCGAGACGGCGCCTGGTGCCTTGCGAAGAGAGCTCTCGAGGAGACGAAACCTTCGGGATGGGATCCTTACTTCGATGGCGGCGCGAAACACGACGCAATACGCCAGCTCATTGCCGTCGACGCCCTCCGTGCAAGGGACCACGTTGTCAGACAGTACTCGAATGACTTGAGTGGGGGTTTCCGATCCCCCAGCCGCCTGCTGGTTCATCTGCAAGACATCCTGGCCCTGCTTGTCGACGAGGTGCCTGTTCTTGACGTCTGGAATTGCATAGAGACGTACCTCGACGACCTCTTTTCGGCTGTTTCTGCAGCTGCCGCGCCTGAAGTGGAGGCTTTTCTTGACCTGCCACTAGATCCCCGCATTGAAGACACGGTCGGAAGTGCAATTGCGCAATTCGCGCTGATGCATCTGGATCATCCATCCTATCCAGTTGCACAAGCGGCAGTCCGTGCCTCCGCCGGCGCCATCTTGGGAGGCAGTGAGGCTTTCGGAGCTTGTCTGGCCCAGGCGATGTCGACCACCACCGACGCCACTGAACGCGGCCTCATGATTATTGATGCAGTGCGCCTTGAGCGAGCCGACATCACAGAACAGTACGCCGCGTTGCTCGAGGATATGCTGTCATCACCCGATTTTGCGATTCGCCTGGCGGCAGGCTCGGTCCACGCTAGTATGAGCGGCACCGGTTCTGTCCCCCGGAGAGTGGCGCGCGAAATCCCCGGGATCTACAAGCTTCTATTGCCAAGGCTGGCTTACCACGATACATTGGACTCCATCCAGGGGGCTGGAGGGCCAGTTCTTGTGGACGATCCGGCGCGCATTCTCATCCCTCTCGACATCGAGCTACGCGAGGTCGCGAGACTCGCTGGGCTACCTGAGGATGTCGTGCTGCACAGAGCTCTTCAGATCTTCCGGACTCTGGCGGCAGACCGCAAATGGCTGACTACCGGGATGCCCTTGGAGTGGAACCGCCTGTCCGCCTTCCTTGACGAGGTCGGTCTCCCGTACTCGTCAAATAAGCCCCACATCACCCCTGCAAGGCGGGCCCTGTCCTCAGTCGTCGCGGAGTTGTATGACGGTGAATACCTCCCTGTCGAATCCCTCCCTACTTTGGCGAAGATACTCTTCAGGCATGATCCGGCATTCATCCTTCACGCGCCGGACCCACGGCCGTCATCTGTGCGCCCGATGGGCGGCTTCAATGGGGACCACGGACAATACATCCGGGTACCAGAGGACTGGGCGCTGAAATCGGCTGAGTCCCTGGGACTCGTTCATCAAGCATCGTTAGGCGAACGGATTGTCCTTGCTGAATGGACCCGCCTAAGGTATTTGGATGAAGAATGGCCGCAAGAGGATAGGATGACCTTGGTGAGGCCACTGGGGCCAAGCCATCTCTGGGATGGGATGGATCTTGAGAGGGGACATCCTCCTTTCCATAGGGTCTTCGACGAACTCCTACAGAACTACCATCGGCTGGATGCGCCGCTAGACCACATCGTCATTAGCAACGACGCCCTTGGCTTCGAGACGCCCGGCGCCAGGTGGCTCGCGCTGAACCCCTCCATTGGGCGGGCGTTGGGCTGGAGGCATGCGCCGGGCGGTCTATTTCGGTGGGCCGATAAGACCGGAAGGCGCGTTGCAGAGAGCATCTGGTGGGGAGACGGGCCTACTGAACTATACAATCGACATCTTCGCGATGAAGTCGGCACGGGGTGGCTCGTGGTAGTCACCCGGGAAGGTATGGCCCAATTGAGCAGTTGGGTCAGTCAACTTTCACGAGGGGGAGTGGTGCGTCGAAGCACGGGCCAGTATGGGGACAAGTCCACCTCACACTCCAAGTTCACTCTTGCCTTGTGATACCTGCCCCAGATGACGCGTGGCTGCTATCTCATGTCATCCCCCCAGCGAACGGCCGCATGTGATACCATGTAAGAGCAATTCGGGACGCTTATGTCCGTTGCCTGGCCCAAGATCACGGTCAGGGGTCTGGGCGCCGCCAGGCACCACGAAAAGCCGAGACCCTCATTCGGAATCCGGCGAAAGACGAGCAAGGTTCGTAATCGCCGCTGTCGGGTCCTGCAAAAGCCCCATCCGCCTGTTCAATCCCCAGTCGCGTCACCTCATCGCTGTCTCTCATTCTCAGCAGCGACAGTTGCCTTCGCCATCCTACCTTGCTCTCGCCTCTTCTTTCTCTAATCTCGCAGGCATGGCCGTCTCAATCATCAGATGCCCCTGCCTCGAATACGCTCCGTCTGAAAGCTCTCGCTCACCAGCACATGACATCCCTCGGGCTGAAGGTAGAACCGCTCGCCATATGGGTGGTGTCTTCACTCGATCTCAGAGGGGCCGTGCCGGTTCTTCTCAATCGCCATTCGGACCGCACGCGCCCGGCCATTCTCTCCCACGGGCTCCAGGTGCTCGTTGTTCAAGACCAAGCCGACGTCCGGCTCGTACGTCATCGTCACCGGTCCCCATAGGTCCTCCAGGTGAACCGGCCCCTGGCGCCGGATCGCCTGCTCATCCACCACCCCGACTGCCACGACCGGCACCCCGCCACGCAGGGCTACCGCCTTGAGGGAGCGCACCCCATAGTCGATGTGCTGCTCCCGGCCCATGGCCGCAAGCTCCGGAGGAGGCGGCACCCTCTGGGCATAGTCCACGATCACGACCGGATGGAGCCCCTGGCGCTGAAGCACGACCGCCATCTTGTCGATCGCCTCCGGTGAGGTGTACACCGGATCGCCCCGGTACAGATACAGCGTATCAAGATATCTTTCCATCGCCCTCCAGCCGAGAAGACCGGTCTTTGGGAGCTTCAACAGCAGTGAGGACACGTCCTCCAGCGAGCCTTTCTCTGCCAGACCGGCCAACGCCTCGTGAATCTGCGCCAGGCCCACGCCCCCTTCACTACCTCCGGCAAGCCATGACTCCATGCACAGCAGTCGCTGAATCAGGAGAAGCGGCGAGTGTTCGTAGCAGATCAGCAGACAGACCACCCTGTTTCGCATCCGGGCCGCCCAGCGGGCGATATTCCGGCCCAACTGGCAGACGAAGAGGGTCTTGCCGACGTTCTGCTTGCCCACGACCAGGACCAGATCCTCGGTGTGCAAGCCGCCTCCCGTGTTTGCGTCGAGGTGGGGGAACCCCGTCGGGATCGGCCGGAGCACTGCCGGATCGAGTTCCAGCAGGGTCTGTTCAAAGGCCTCGACCGCCGTCCGAAGCGAAACCGGCGGCCCGGTGCTTCCCAGGAAATGGATGGCAGTATCGTAGCCATCGTCAAACCGAGTCACACATCCCCCTACTCTCTTCCACCCTGGTATGAGGTCCTGTCGGCGGCCGCCAGGCGATAGTCCCGCGCGTGTGCGGTCTCGATCCTCGCGCCCAGCCGCGTCTGAGCGAACTTCACTCTGAGGCGGTTGACATGCTTCCGCACGACGCTTTGCCTAGCTCCCTCGCCGAACACCCTGCGCTCTATCGCCGGTATGGGCTTCCACTCATCCACCGGCGGCTCCAGCCCCACGGCCGGGATCTGCGCCTGCTTCCGCTCTAGGCGCACCTCCTTCTCACCAACACGCAGCGTCCACCCCATGACCGCAACCGCCTCAGGCAGATCGCCCGTCAGCCCCTCACGCGCGGCGAGCTCGTCGGCAAACCACCTTACCCTCCCCAGACCGCTCTTCCGGGAAACCCTGCGAGCGCGTTTGCTCGCGCTCGCCAACGAAGACCCACGCGCGAGCAAACACGCGAGCAGAACGAGAGCGGAAGCCAATCCAGCACCCCCTCCAAGAAAGAGGCCTCTCCCTATAGTGGCTATGCGCATTCAGCCAAGCGGCAACCAAGCCCCGCACTGCGACGCGTTCTCCATGTCGCGCGCCAGGCTACTCGGGTCCGGTGTAGCTCAAGCGATTGCACGCCACCCACCCCTGCGTCGTCCACCCCTGCATCACCGGTCCCTCGACCAGGCACACGGATCCATCCTCTGATATCGCATGCAACACAACCTCTGTCCCCGCTTCCAGGTCGCCCAACCAGGTCCCTTCCTCGTCGAGCTCCGGCCGGGAAAACATCGGCAGGAAGTTGATCGTCTCGTTCGGGTCGTACGGCAGCACCGATGGCTCTACCCACGCCCTGGCGGGAAACCAGATCTGCGGCGTTCCGGTCGGCGGCGCAGCCGTAGGTGTGCTGTTCACATCCACCCCATACAACCGAAGAGCCTCATCGCCTGTGATCTCCCGTGGGTTGCCAGATGGAGGGACCGACGTAGCCACCCCTGCTCCCCCGCTCGATGCCGGCGAGCCACCGTTCATCGAGCATCCCACAGCGGCTCCGCCGAGCACACCCAGGACAAGCCACATCCATACGTGTCTCTTCATGTTTCCCTCTTCACAAGACCAGAGCCCAAAGCCACAGGTAGACAATCCCTCCCACCGCCGCCACCACCGCCCAGGGGGTGCGGATCGCATCGCTATCTGGCTCCGCACTCAGGTTCCTCGCCACCCAGACCAGCCGTCGAACTCCCTCGGTGACGCTTCCCCGCCTCACGACGGTCATGACAATGCCCACCAGAATCGTCAGCCCAAAGACCAGTCCCAGCACCAACCAGTCATGCCCTACCCCGATGAGGCCCATCCCAAGTTGGGCGTCCCCTCCCCCAAACCACTTCATCCAGAAGATCATGGCCACCAAGAGCACCCCCACCACCAACGGCGTCGCCTCCCACTGATAGATCCACAGCATCACCGCGGATCCAGCCAACAGGAGATACTGCCATCCCCTGCCGCGCGTACACCATATGGCCAGGACGAAGTACGCAGCTCCGATGTACCATTTCTCCCAAAGCAGCACGAGCAATCCCAGCCCCAGCATCCCGAAGCCCGCCGGCGCCGGGATTTTCCTCGTCCTCACATCCACACCCGCAGCCCAGACGAGGGCCGCGGTGCCAAGCACCGCCACCGCGATCTCAAAGGTCATGCCGTCGCTGCCCCCACCAGTGCGCTCTTCGCCAGGAATTGCCGCAGATCCCCCTCAACCTGCGCAAGCAGCGTTCCCGGGTCCTCCAACCATTCCCTCAGCACCGATCGCGGCGCGTAGCACACCTTTGCCCCCGCTGCGGCAAGCATTCCGCCCGCAATCCACTTCTCCCGCTCCGAATCGCTCATCCGGGCATACAACTCCGGGGTCGGCTGAGGGGAGCTCATCCCCTGCTGGGCAGGAACTTCACTCCCCCCTGCCCCGATGAGAAACCCCACCACCGGCTTCAGCGTGCTCCTGTGGCAGATCAGGATGTCGAACTGCTGCCCCACCAGGGCCCGCCACATCTCCCTCGGCACGTCCCTTCTCGGCAGGATCGCTTCCAGAGCCTGCACCTTCATAAGTGCCACGAAGCTGTCACCGAAGACATCGAAGAGCTCCTCCAGGAACGCCCTGTCGAGCAGGTTCTTCAGCGCTACCTCTTCCGCGCCGCCCAGCGGCTTGCTCTCCAGGAACTGCCGCCACTCCTCCACCCGTTCGGGGGTCGCCGCCAGATGTTTGTACTGTGCCGTTTCAGCTCTCGCCGGCGGCACCGTCACCGCCCGGAGAGCCGTCCGTCCCACCGGCGGCCGCACAACCTTTGGCTGCTTCCAGGCGGAACGTATGGCGATCACCATCCCCACCACGACCGCTTCAACCCAGAATGCGACCGCCACCGCGCCGCCCTTTCCCATCACAAGGAACGGCGACAACAGCAATATGAGCGCCTCCATCTCTGTCATGCCCCTTCCCCTCATCGCCCTAGCGCCGCTGAAGTCAAGAACAACCACCCCGGGTCCACTACACGCCCGACGTTGAGTCGATCCCCTTTCCTGAAGCCCCCTTCCCTTCTCGGAGCTCATCTCTTTCCGGCTGCCAGCTCTCCCCGGCCTCCACTGCCCTCCCCTGCGGCTCAAACCAGTACGCCGCGCCGTGATAGCGGTGTCGAAACTCGAGGTTGCTCCTACCCCGCCTGTTCTTCTCAACGGCCCAGCGCACGATCGGCACGCCGTCACCGTCCCAGCCATCCCGGTTCCCGATCAGGGCGACGTCCGGCTCGTACTGCATGATCGCGTTCCCCCAGAGGTCCTCCAGATGCACCCT
>Ga0315274_10004510_pt1 | contig 20471 bp, 9 predicted proteins | sample YL17G02_20_MG_FD_203700 | JGI IMG/M metagenome (GOLD analysis project Ga0315274, IMG submission 203700) | Sediment microbial communities from Yellowstone Lake, YNP, Wyoming, USA - YL17G02_20 | ecosystem: Environmental > Aquatic > Freshwater > Lake > Sediment | place: USA: Wyoming | collected...
TCATTAAACAACTCTACAACATAATCGGTGGTAGTTGATTGGCTATTGGTTGGACCATAATCGGCTTCTATCCGTAGTATCGAGCTGTTGCGGGCTTTGACATCAAAGGCATAAGAAGTCGCTCTCGACAGTCCGATAACTTTCTTACCGGCATCGCCACCCCAGGTTGCGCGTGTTGTCCAAACTGCGGTATCAACCAAAGCACCCGAAGTGTGGACATATTTTTGCGTTTTAGCATATGTTACTCTTATCGCATATTGGGTTCCGGCTGGATTTGGTGCATCGGCTGCCAGAATCACCACGATTGCATTACAGGTAACCGCACCAAAAGTCGGCTGACCGGCTTGAACTGCTAAAGTCCAGGTATCGCCGGCTGCGACATCGCTTTCACCGGCAGTTATACCAAAAGCAGATACACGATAGTAATAATGCCGGTTCGGTAATAAGGTCGTATCCTGGAAATATACCGGTAAACCGGAATCAGTTGATGGTCCGAGCATTCCAACCCGGTCTGTATATGGAAGACCGGTCGAGGGCGCCGAACCATCTTTACGATAGACATAAAAACTATCTTCGGCATTCGCGTTGCTCGTGCTGGGTGAATTATCAACCCATGATAGATAGATACTATCTTTTAAGGTATTGGTTAATGTTAACGGACCTGGTGGATTAGGCGGGGTTGCGGTCGTAAAGCTGTCAACCACAGAAGTTGCTGATTGCCCTTTCCCGCCGAGCACGGTCGTATCGTTCCAGGCAACAATCTGCCAAAAGTATTTTGTTCCAGTCAATAAAGCCGGCGAGAAGATATAAGATGTCGCGGTCTGTAATGAACTTCGTTTGTTGGTTGGTGGATTTGCGACATCTAAATAGACATCATAAGCTTGTGCGCCGGTTACTGGGTTCCAGACTAATGAACCAGCCGGGCTGACATTTACTGCATTACTGGTCGGACTGACCAACGTTACGGTTCCTGGTGCGGAAGGCGTATATTCATCACAGCCGATATCAGGCCAGTTCGCATTACGGGTTACGTTGTTATCATAATCATTGGTAACCGCTGGAAGCGGTGTTGCTTTGCGGTTGACTGTGCTTGAAGATGCCAGAATATGTAAATCAGTCGTGCCGGTGAAATCAGGATTGGCGCAGATACTATTCGCATCACCGGTTGAAGTAGATTTCCATGTACCAAAGCCATAAGCGGTGGTTACAATCTCACCCAGTTTTGTCGTATCGGTCGTCCATAAGTCGTTGTAATTTGATGTCCCTGAACCCCAGCCGGTCGCACTTGAAATCCCAATTGCAAAATGCACGCCCGTGCCAGCACTGCGGGCATTGACAAAGATGTTATCGCGTAAAGTGTCGGCATATGTCGTGGAACGCAGAAATGCGTAGGTCTTATGGGCACCGGATGAAACCGTGCCCAGAATATTGACTGAATTATAGTAAAATTTGCTTAACGAACCAGCATGAAGTATTCCGCGTATCGAATCATTAGCGGTAATACCGTCACCGAGACTTATCATATTATTGGCAACGGTCCAGGTTCCACTGACAATATTCATACCATATATTTGCGGACCAGCACCAGTACTATTGTTGACAATACCATAGATTTTGTTGCGTAGCACATTTCCCGAACCAGATACAATTCGCATACCTTGTGCACAAACAAAGGCGGTGCCAGTTGTTGCTGCGGTAAGCGTGTTGACTTGGTTTGCTTCCGCTATTTGTCCTGCCGATGCTGACCGCATTTCAATCCCCTGAACTGCACAATCGAAATCTCGCCAGGTTGATATACTAGTTGAGGAAAGGTTTCGGATTTCGTTGTTTTTGACAATACCGATACCGCTAATAACATCAATTCCAGATACGCCTCCGGTTGTCGCGGTCGTACTGGTATGGGTGATATTGGCAACTAGGTTATTTTGAACGATTGCCGAATCAGCGCCGCTGTAGTAAATACCACTAATAAGTCCGGTTCCAGCCGATGTAATACTGCCGGCAGTTGATGTGTGTCCGATTGTATTGCTGGTAACATTTCCAATTGCAACCCGTCCTGCCGTAGCATAAATACCATAGAAAGCGGCTGTGCTTGTTGTTGAAGTCCATGATAAGTTCTGAATCGTATTCTCTTGGACATTGGTGCGCGATGTTGTGCCAGCTGCCAGTTGAATGCCAGCAAATGCACCCGTCCCTGAGTTAGTCCAGGCCGAACCACCGCAACTTGCCGCTTGACCACCAATAAAGTTTCCATTGATGGTGTGGCCACTGCCGGCACCAACAAAAATACCGGTTTGAGCAAGAGTCGGGGTTGTGGTATTATAATAGAAACTGTTATTGGAAATTGTCCAACCATCACCAAGACCAGTTGAGGCAAGATAAACACCGCCATTGGTCCAGTTAAAGATATTATTATTAGTAACCTTATTATTGGCATTAAGTGCGCCCGCGGTTCCGGATGAATAAATTGCATTGACCGGAATACCTGCCGCATCCGAACGGTCGCGAATATCATTATTGTAAATTACATTATTACTATTGCCAACCGTACCCGAGGCACAAGTGCTGAAAAGAATCGTTCCGGTGGATGCCGTTGAATTAGCGCCTTCAATCACTAAATTCATCAAAGTATCATAAGTTGCTTCGTTCTTGAACACAAAAGTATAGCCGGAGGTGCTAGTATTTTTAATTATTAAATTACCTTTGGTTAATCCGTCAAATGTTACGCCATCCGCACCATTCAATTCAATCTGATTGCCGTTAACCGAACCGGAAAGCGTCCGCACTGCTTTACTGCCGTCGTGTTGAATTCGAATTGGATACGGACCACCCGCATCGTAAACTACCGCATTCAGAATCGCAAAGTTAGCATCATTTATGTCTGAGATAATCGTTGCGGTAATCGGACCGGTAACAACGCTTATATTAAGCGAATCAAAGAACGCTTTGACGGTTGCAAAGTTTCCGCCGCTTCCAATCGTGCGGGCGCCCGCCATTCCTGCTTTAATATAATATGCGCTAGTAACTGAAGGTGGAGTCGAACCGGGCGGGGTATTTCCTGTACCACCGAACGGATAAGTTGCACTATTGATAGGATTCGCGAGGTCTTGTGCCGCAACATAATAACAGACCGAATCAGCCGGTTGAACGCTTCCACCGCCACCGCCTAACCGGTCATAAACAAAGTCAAAACTCCACGTATCGCCGGCGGTCGAAGAATATGCGGTATCGTTGGTCCATGCCGTATAACCAACACCCGGACGCCATCTTCGATAGTATAACAACGGCGCGCTATCCAAACCATTGATACCAGTGGCAACGCCGGTACCCAAATCTTTTATATATGCTTTTAAAATACGGTCGGTGGTTAAATTAGTGTTTGATATAGGAGCATAAGAAATTACTGGCGGGAAAATATCCGAATAGATATAATTGCCGGCATCGGCACCGATATCGGTTGGCGTGTAACTTGCCCGAACATCGCCATCATAATCATTGGTAATACCGGGTATGGCAAAACCCTGACCTTCGGCTGGAGTTGAGCTTGCAACGTGTAAATCTACGGTCGTACTCGTACCGTTGGGCGTCACATAATTCGGATTAGCATTACCGCTATACGCATCTTGGCCGGTTGCGGTCTGCCAGGCACTTAGCGTGGCTCGGTCGGCGTTATAATAACCTAAGAAGCCATTGGTGCCCGGGGCATAGAAAATATTGAAGTTGGATGTTAAGCCCGTTGGATTAACGCCAGTTCCGGCTACCATTATCGCATAATGTTTGCCAGTTCCGGATGTATTGGAACGGGCATTATCAAAAATATTATCAACGAAAAATCTTATATTAACCGTAACATCACTCTTAAACGCATAATCGCTTTGAGTGCCGGAAGTAACATTAAGACCGCCAAGGTAAACACTGTTAAAATAATAACCGCTATTAGCCGTGCTAACATTATCATAGATACCGATAATATCATAACCTTTGGTAATATCCGTACCGGTCGCATCAACGCCCAAGCGAACCATATTATTCTGATAGGTTGTTAGTCCACCGCCAACATTGATACCTCTTAATACAACCAGCCCGGTCGAAGTTGATGTCAAGCTGTGAATAAAATTCCGTGCGACTAAATTAGTGCCGGTCGTCGGACCGTTATAATGAATACCAATCAAAGACACAGCGGCGGTTGCGGCAGAATTGGAGAATGTGTGCATCACATTTTGAGAAATATACTGGCCAGCCGTGGTTGAAGTCTGGCTGATACCAATAACACTTGCGGATGTGGTAGTGCCGACTTGTGGGGTTGCGATTGTAAAATTCCTGATTGTATTGCCAATTATAGTATCAACACCCGCTGACACCGCAATACCGCGGATTTGACCAGTAGTCGCGGTTCCGGCATAGTTATTATTACAATTAGCAATAATATTATTAGTAATTTTTGCCATCGTTGAGCTGGAGCTCAGAATACCAACGATATATTGACCAGTTGCATTGGTTGATGCAGTCAATGCGTTGAGACTGTTGGCGGTTGATGTACTGCCAATCGTATTTCCAGAAATTGTAACCGTTCCATAGGTCGCCCAAATTCCAGCAATCGAATGGGAAATTGATACAGAACTGCCAACCGCATTTATTGAACCAATATTATTATTGTAAATATTAATAATGCCTGAACTATAGTTACCGATGCCAACCGTAACTCCACCGGTGGTGTTGATTGAGTCTCTAATTGCATTAGTGCCGGTTGATGCGCCAATCGTGTTTGCAGTAACCGTGCCAACATTAATGTTCCCCGCATAGAGATACATACCGCACCATACGCCCGGTAATGTTGCTGCACCGCTTGATGACATCCAATAGAAATTAGCGATTGTGTTATTTTGAATACTGGATGCAGTTGTTGTCCCGCAAGATATATAAATTCCGACAAATCGGTTCGCAAAAGAACCGCCAATGGTCCACGGAGTTCCGCCACAACTTGCGGCAGTACCGCCGATGTAGTTGCCGGTTATTGAAAAATTATTGCCTGAAGTATAGGAAATATAAATAGGATAATGGGTCGCGCCGGCGGTTGATGTTCTTGTTGCGGTTTGATAAAAACTGTTGCCGGATATTGCCCATGCGGTATTATAACTTGACATATAGATACCATAAGATGCACCCGCCGCGTACCAGAAATTAAATATATTATTATTGGATATTGTGTTGCTGGTATTATCCTTGCCCGATGTTCCCGAGGCATAGATAATCGAATATGGGGTTGGTGCGCCGTCTCTTAAATCGTTGTTATCAATCAAATTATTATTATTGCCGGCGACATTATTGCTCGTGCTGAACCAAATAACGCCGGTTGTTGCCGAAGTGGCAATGCCTTTGACCACGCAATATTTTATTGTATTATATGACGCGCCGTTAACAAATTTTATTGCATAACCCGCAGTTGCGGTATTTTCAATTATTAAATCTTTGGTTGAACCGGTTCCGCCCACCCGACCATCAAAAACGACATTGGTACAACTATCCATTAATATCGTGCCGGTCGTACTGCTTGATGTAATCGAGCGCCCTGAAGCGTCGGGATAAATCTTAATTGTATAACCGCCGCAAACTGCCGGGAATGGCGGTACTAATGGATATGCCGGTTCCGCTGTGCTCGGATAACCAGACTGTAAAACCAAATCAACATTTCCCGCTAACCCATTTGTCGTTATCGCGCTAAATGCTGCGGTTAGATTTGCATAATCCGCAACATTTGTACCAGTGGAAATGTATTTAGTCCCGCTGAGTGTTCCGGCGGTTGTTGCCTGACTATCTTCCAAAGGACTGCCGGCGGCGCCTTCGCTAAACGCATAAACTCGCCAATAATATTTTATACCGCAAGTTAATCCGCTGGCGACATAATTTATCGCATTAGCGGCAGTAGCTGTAATATAATTATATGTTGCACCTCGGTCATCCGAACGGAAAACTGCGTAGCCGAGCTCACCCGATATATCACTCCAGTTTAAGGTCATCCCTGACATACTAATCGATGTGAACGACATCGGACCGCCCGGGGTTGGTGGTGCGGAAGGCGGCGTGAAAGTATAAACCCAACGCGAACCGTCGGTAGTACTGCTTAAATTTGTTATTGCAGAATTGTCAGGGAGTGTATTTGATGTCGGTGTTGCGGCGGTTGAATAAGTCGGTGTAGCACCAATTAAAACTGAACCCACTGTATTAATTAGATTGCTGGAAGCGATAAAAATGGTGCGCGTTTGCGTTGTGCTATTATTATACATATAACCATATTTAAACTGTACAACACCGCTACCTTCATTTAATATCACTTGACAAACACTTCCGTTGCCAGTACCAGGGGTTCCTGCATATGGTAATCTTAGACTGTCCCATTCGACGACTAATTTACGAGTTGGGGCACTACCAATAACTTTATAAAAAACCCGCCCAGTGGACTTAACGCAGTTATCTCCACTCATTGGCACAAGCAGTGGAACCGACAGAGCGGGAGACTGTGAAGTTCCGCCAATGACCGTGCTTCCCAAACGCATCTGTCCGTTCGAGTTGATACTAAATTGTGTATATCCTGCACCCATAAAGAAAAATGGAAACCCGATATTTGTAACCGGCGAAGCATCATCATCATGGTATGCGAGTGTAAGTAAATCAGTCGTTCCACCACTCATGTCTTCCAGCGAACCGGTGTTTGAGTATGTAAAACCATAATTTACTGTGCTTTGCGCTAATGCGATACCGCTAATAAAAAGTACCGCTAATAACATATATTTTACTTTAGACATTTTTTCCTCCAAAAATTGTTAGTAGTGAGTAGTGAGTAGTGAGCATTGAGGGAAAACCCTCGCTACTCGTTACTCGTTGCTCGCTACTGTTTCTGTTTTGGCAAGCATTGTTACAACTACATTTAAACCTGGTTTCCGCGGATGTCTGGTCCTTGCCGGGAGTTAATCTCCTGCCAGATATATACGGAACAGGGATTGTACAACTGTTTGTTACGTTTTTATTATATACTTTATATGTTTTATTGGAATTGTTTGATAATCTTATCGAACCGAGGTGTAAAATATCCTTTGCGTTCATTAATTAATTCTCAACTAATGACTATGCCTTTCCGTCCAAAATCTGCCTTAAGTATAACTTATCGTAACGTTTTGTCAAGTGTAACGTTTTTTTTATTTCAATTTTTCATTATCCTAAGTAATTAGTAAATGAATGGTTATAAATCGTAACGTTTTTCTTTAATTTTTGTCACGATTTAATACAAGGGGGGTGGTTTTAATTATCAAGGACATCCTGAGGGGTCGCACCCCTCAGATAAGCCCGATTAAACTCCTGCATAACTCCCAGATAAATTCCCCGATATAATCCTTAATATATTTTCTATTAGATAATCGATTGGCTAATCGTTTAGATGTATTGTTAGGAACCGAATTATAAATCCGGTTATAACCTCAATTCAAATCTCATTCCCAAGCGCCTTTCAAACATCTCCTATTTCTCCTGCTCAGTGGAGGGAACAGTACCCTCCTGTTAGCGGTTTTTAGATGTTAGTTGTTAGATTTTAGTGGGTTAGATGAAATTTTAACATCAAAAAAGCATTATATATATATAATGCCTGAGGGGTCGCACCCCTCAGGATTGAGGGGTGCGACCCCTCAAGATTAATCGATTGTGCGGGTGCCTAAGACTTCTCGGCATTCCAGCGCATATTGCTCAACAAATTCCTGGTAAGTTGAAAAACCGAGTTTATCCTGGGTGTCTTGAAAATATTTTATTATCGTATCTTTTTTAAGCCAGCTCGTCTGTCTCGCTCCAATATAATCCGGAAAGCTTGAATATTGATAGTTTCGTAATTTGGTGAATGGTTGTTTTTCGCTCGAGAATAGTTCGAAGGGATTTAAGTGAAGATACCGTGTTAAATGTAAAAGATAATCGTCCTCTTTAATTAACACCGCTTTGTAACGCCCTTGAAAAAGTGCGCCGACTCTTTCGTAGCGCTTATTAAAATATTCGACATAGGCATTGCTCAATCGTCTCATAAGTTCGGTCATCGCCTTTTCCGTCTTCTGTTTTATCATAAGATGAAAATGGGTCGGCATCAAAACATAGGCGATTAGCTTTATCTCATGACAGAGCGTAAAATCGGCGAGCCGTTTAATACTGGGTGGCGGTTTGGTTTGCTTGTCTACTGGCAATAGGTAACTTTTAAGATAATAAAGAAAAGTATTATAATCTCGGTCGTCTAAAAATATCTGCCGCTTTTCCACGCCGCGATTATAAATATGATACACTCCATTTACCACATAAGTTTTTACACTATTCTTACTCGGCATTTCTCTCCCTTGAGGGGTCGCACCCCTCAAGCGTATAAGATAACTATACAATAAAAAATATCTTTGTCAAGTGTTTTGAGGGGTGCGACCCCTCAGACAATCAAATGTTTTTTCACTTGACGATTTTAAATTATTCGGTTATAGTAAAAGTCCGTAATGAAAAAATCTTATCCAAAACCGGTTGAATGTAAAGCAAAATCGGGTATTGAAATCGATATCATTAAAGAGTTCTGTAAAGGTTGTGGGATTTGTGTTGAGTTCTGCACCAAGGATGTCTTGGCATTAGGCGGTGATTTCAAGGTTAGTGCGGTTAATATGGAAGCGTGCAATGGTGACGGATTATGCGAACTGCGTTGTCCTGACTTTGCAATATTTGTCAAAAAACCAAAGAAACCAAAATGAAACCACGAGATTCCACAAGATTAACACAAGAAGAAAATATAATCTGTGAAAATCTGTATAATCTGTGGTTAAATATTGAATAGAAATGCAACTTTTGTCTGGTAACGAAGCTACGGCATTAGGTGCGATTCGCGCGGGTGTGCGGTTCTTTGCCGGCTATCCGATTACGCCGTCCACCGAAATCGCCGAGATGATGTCGGAGGAATTACCCAAGCTCGACGGTATCTTTATTCAGATGGAAGATGAAATCGCTTCGATTTGTGCAATGGTCGGCGCGTCGGCGGCTGGCATGAAAGCGATGACCGCTACTTCGGGTCCGGGTTTTTCGTTAATGCAGGAAGGTATCGGTTATGCGATTATGACCGAGGTGCCATGCCTGATTGTCAATGTCCAGCGCGGTGGACCGGCAACCGGTCTGCCGACTAAAGTCGCGCAGGGTGATGTGATGGCGGCTCGCTGGGGAACTCACGGCGACCATCCGTCAATTGCGTTGACGCCCTGGAGTGTGATGGAAGCATTTTCATTGACCGTGAAAGCAATTGAGTTTTCCGAGCGGCTGCGATTACCGGTAATACTTTTGTCGGATGAGATTGTCGGGCATATGAGAGAAGTGGTCGAGGTTCCGAAAGCGGTTCCGATTTACGAGCGCCGAAAACCATTGAAGTCGCCCGAAGAATATCTGCATTATGGTGACGACACGAATTTCGATGCCCCGATTGCCCATTTTGGTGAAGGTTATCGAATTCATATCTCCGGGTTAACTCACCGCAAAGACGGATTCCCGACTAATGAAGCGAAAATAATCGAATGGAAAATGAACCGCTTAAAGGCGAAAGCTGATTTGAATCGCGATTGGCTGCACTTAAGCGAACATTCTGATTTAGACGCAGAAACAATAATCGTTTCTTACGGCAGTTCCGCGCGCACTGCCCTGGAAGCAAAATATGAACACGAACGGAAAACCGGTAAGAAAATCGGTTTTTTAAGACTCGTTACGCTCTGGCCCTTTCATTATAAGAAAGTTTCGGAATTATTACAAAATGCGAAAAGAGTTTTAGTAGTGGAGATGAATCAGGGACAGATGATTCGGGAAATCTCGCGGGTGGTTAATCGCGACGTTACGGTCACCGGTGTCAACCGCTATGACGGCGAAATGATAACACCGGAAGAAGTACTGGAAAAATTATGAATCCCGCCCTTCCCATTAAACAAATAAGTAAATACAATAAATATGGAATTATTAATAATTACAAGAGGAACATCATTAAATTAATGAGCAAAGGAAGAGCGGGATGAACTCAGACATCCTTAATATCTTGCGCGTCGATGAGCGCTTCCCGCATATTCTTTGTCCGGGTTGTGGTATCGGCTCGGCAATGAATGCGATGGTGCGGGCGATTAACGAATCCGGTCTTGATAAAAATAATATCTGTGTCGTTTCCGGTATTGGTTGCTCGTCGCGGGTGCCCGGTTATATTGATTGTGATACCTTTCATACATTGCACGGGCGGGCGATTCCGTCGGCAACCGGCGTGAAACTCGCTCATCCCGAAATGGAAGTGATTGTGATTGCCGGTGACGGTGATTTACTCGCAATTGGCGGCAACCATTTTATTCATGCGGCACGAAGAAATCTTGATATGACCGTCATCTTGATTAATAACTTTAATTACGGTATGACCGGCGGGCAATATTCACCAACCACACCGCAGGGTAAACGGGCAAAGACCGCTCCCTATGGTTGTGTCGAGCGTGCTTTTGATGCCTGCGAAATGGCAAAGGCGGCCGGTGCGGTTTTTGTTGCGCGCAGCACAACCTATCATACCCCGCACTTAAAAGGTTTAATCAAACAGGCGATTAAGAAAAATGGCTTTGCCTTAATCGAGGTCATGTCCCAGTGCCCGACCTTGTATGGCAGATTAAATCGATTGGGCGATGCGGTGAAAATGCTCGAATCGTTTCGAGATAATTCGATTGCGGTTTCTCAAATAAAAGACCCGAAAGATGCTTTGGGGAAAATTGTTATCGGCGTCCTGCACGATATCGAAGTGCCCGAATATTATAGCGTGTATAAAAAAGTTTGTGAGCTCGCACAGAAGAAATGAAACCACGAGATTTCACAGATTTTCACAAGATTGTTTCCTTTTTCTCGTGTCAATCTCGTGTTAATCTTGTGGTGTAAAGTATATGAGAAAAGAAATCCGTTTAGCTGGCACCGGTGGTCAAGGGCTGATTTTAGCCGGTGTGATTTTAGCCGAAGCGGCCGGTGTCTATGAAGGTAAAAAAGTCATCCAGACCCAGAGTTACGGTCCGGAAGCACGTGGCGGCGCTTCTAAAACCGACGTGATTATCTCGGATGAGGAAATTTTATATCCCAAAGCACGCCGGGTTGATATTTTAGCGTGCCTCTCCCAAAAATCCTGTGACAGTTATTTGAAAGATTTAAAAGAAGACGGCATTATTATAAATGATAGTTTTTATGTCCGAACCTGTAATGCGAAAAATTGTTATAAACTACCGCTGTCCGAGCAGACCCGAAAACGATTCGGTCGGGAAATCTTTATGAATATCGTTCTTTTGGGTGCCTTGTCCGAAGTAACTAAAATCGTTACGCTCGAATCGTTAAAAAAAGCGCTTGAAACACAAGTTCCGCCGGCAACATTAGAAAATAATCTGCTGGCATTGGATTTGGGCGTTGAAATCGTCCGAAAAAGTAAATGAGACAGGATTTAGCGGATAAATTTCACCGGCCGGATTTACAAGATAAAAAAATCCTGTTAATCCCTTTCTCAATCCAGTTAATCCTGTCATATAAAATAAAGTGAGCACAGTTAATAACCAAAACAACTCGATCCTTAATTATTTACAGTTGTTATTAAAACCTAAGTTCTGGGGTAAATATTGTAAAAAAGTCGGTCTTATTCAGACCCATACTTCCTGGGTATTTTTAACTGGTAAATATGCTTATAAGATTAAAAAGCCGGTCTTCTTCGGATTTTTAGATTATACGGCACTTTCCTCACGAGAACATTTTTGTCAGGAAGAGTTTCGCATCAACCAGCTGCTCGCCCCGGATATTTATTACGAAGTGATTCCGATTGTCAAACAGGGCAAGAAAATCTGCCTAACCCCCCGGGCCGGTAAATCCGAAGTGCTCGACTACGCCATCAAGATGAATGAACTGCCCCAGGAAACAATCATGACCAATTGTCTTTTAGCCGGCAAAGTAAATTATTCGGTGGTCGGTGAAATCGCACGGATTATCGCTAACTTCCATAACGAATCAATTTCCAAGCCGAGCTTACACAAATACGGCAGTCCGGAAATTATCAAATATAATTGGGATGAAAATTTTGCCCAAACCGAACCGTTTATCGGCATCACGATTAGTAAAAAACTCTTCAATGAAATTCAAAGTAATGTTGAAACCTTTTTCAAAGAATCGGAACGTTTTTTTGAGAAAAGAATCCATGACCAGAAAGTAAAGCAATGTCATGGTGACTTGCACTCGAGAAACATTTTTATCGTGGATTCGCCCCGCTCCTCTTCAATGAGTGCTAAATCATCCGATAAAAAACTTAAGTTAAGCCAAGGTGTTGTTGAAAATAGGTACGGGGTAAGGGTTTACCCTGTTAGAAATTTTACGACCGCTATGCGAAGCGGGTCGGAGACCACACTGAGGATAAATGTTAGCAACAATAAGAAAGCTGCTACGCCGGGAATTTCTAACAGGGTATATATCTTCGACTGTTTGGAATTCAACCCTCGCTTTGCCGTTTCCGACGTCGCATCCGAGATTGCTTTTTTTGTGATGGATTTGGAATTCTATAAACATAAAGAACTGGCTGATTTCTTTATCAATCGTTATCTCCATTACACCGGCGATTGGGAATTATTGCAGGTATTGGATTTTTACAAATGTTATCGGGCGTATGTGAGAGGTAAAGTTACCGGTTTTAACTTAAATGACCGCGGCATGTCGAAAAGTGATAAACAAGATGCAAAAATTGCCGCAAAGGAATATTTCACTTTGGCCAATAAATATGCCAAAAACTTACACGCTAAACCAAAGTTAATTATGGTAATGGGACTGCCCGGGGTCGGCAAAACTTATTTAGCTCAACGCTTAGCTGAGTGTGTCCACGCCTATCATTTATGCACCGATATTATTCGCAAAGAAATTACCAACACCCCGATTGAGATGCATCGGTTTGAAGGTTATGGAAAAGGCATTTATACGTCCGAGGCTTCCCAGCGAACTTATGATGAAATGTATCGGCGGACCGAAAGTTTTCTTGCCCAGGGCAAAACTGCGATTATTGACGCAACCTTCTCCTGGGAAAAATCAAGGAATATTGCCCGCGCGATTGCAGAAAAACACCACGTACCGTTATATATCATTAACTGCACTTGTCCAGAAAAAGTTGTACTGGCGCGGATGAAAAAACGCGAGAAAGAGTTTTCGCTTTCCGATGCAACGCCCGAGGTTTATTTCCGAATGAAGGGCTATTTTGAAAAAGTGAAAAATAATAAAAATTATTTAGAGATAAATACCAACCAGCCCATCAAAAAAAGCTTAGCCAAAATAACCCGCACCTTTAAGATTTAATAAATTATCGGGCGTATCTTAAAATCACAACGCTGACTTTATCCGCCGCTCCGATTTACCTACAAAAACCTTGACAAAGAAATATCAAAGTTTATAATTAGATGTTCGGACAATAACCCCGAATAGAAAGGAGATTTAAAATAAAAAAAGTAATGATGTGTTTAAATAAAATTTCTACAGGAGGTAGAATGAAATATATTATTGTGTGTTTACTATTAGTTGTGTCTTGGACAATGGCAGAAAAGGTTAGCGCTCCAGCTCAGGTTGTCGGTGAAAATCCAGCGTATAATGATATTATTGGACCGCAACCAACAACTCAATTAATGACACCCGAGATAACCGAGTTACAGAAAAAGATGGATGAGGCAATGGCAAGCGGTAATTATATTTTGGCAAGACAATACGACCGTCAAATATCCGATTTGCGTAATCCGCCTTCTGATGTGAATAGAACAGAATGTCCAATGGAAGTTCATGTCGCAGCGCCGAACGGGAATGACCCGGTGCCGTTCTTTTGGGGAACGGATCGATTGATTTACCCGGGTGTGCTTCGTGATTATGCCTGTGACTATGACACTAATGGATATATGTACGTTGCAGTGTCCGAGCCTGATTCAGCAGTGAGAATATACCGCTCAATTGACCACGGCATTATTTGGAGTTACTTTGTCGGTTTTACTCATGGAACAAAAGACTATTATACCAAAGTCGGACTGGTTGTAACCGAGGGTGATTCGGGATTTGTATATATTTTTGTGAGGCACCGTGTTAACGGCGGAGATTTGATGTATGTCCGAGCGAAAAAAATAAATCCTTCAATAGGTTTTATATCAGGCAGTATCGGCAGTTCAGCTGATACAATTGATGATTTTTCGATATGCGAAGATAATTATAATCCCAATTATTATTTATATTGCCTGTATGCTAATGAACATAGAAGTGGCGACAATAATGCGAAATTTCTCCGTTCTTTAACTTATGGTCGAACCTGGGTTGATACAACGAACTGGTCTAATGCTTGGGACCCATCGATATCATTCGTTTCTCTGACTAATTTACTCACCGCACAACGACTTCCGACTGGTGTATCAATATCTGGTTATAGAATATATTTTGAACGAAATACATATTTGGGCCAGCCAGGTGCATGGGGTTCGACTATCGGCGTTGCCGCAGACACTTTTGCGGCATGGGCACCAAGTATAGCCGCATCTAACACCCGACCCGACAGCTCAGCAACGATTTGGATTCTATTCACTCATAGTTACAACGGCACCACTGATTGGGATATGGATTATGCTTACAGCACTAATGGCGGCAGAACATTTACAACCGGAAGCCACCTTGATTTTACAACTGCATTGTCAGATTTAGCTAATGTTCGGCAATACCGGATTTATCCGAATACCTATGTTGATGCCTGTTTCACAAATATGAACAGCACAGGTACGACTTCAGTGGTCAAATGGACATATGCAAACCAGCCGGCACCGACAACCTGGGCAACAGCCATACAGGTTAGTGATCCAAGTGTAGTGGCTTCAACTGGTACTGGCGGTATGGTTATCTACTCGCCGCATTCTTCAGCGAGCGGTAGTGGTGTGATTTATCCGCGATTTGGTCCGGACAGCTTGTGTTTTGACGCACCGTGGGTAGGTATTGAAGAGACTCCGCAAGCAAATCTGACACGCATCAGTATTAATGTCACACCCAATCCTTTTACCAATAACATTACTATTGGTTATCAGATTAACAAAGCATCAGCAGTGTCTGCGATAATTTACAATGCCGCAGGCCGCGAAGTAAAATCGATTGCTAATGGCAATGCTGAGAAAGGTTATTATAAAGTCACCTGGAACGGATTTGACGATGATAACCGGGCGGTAAATAACGGCATCTACTTTTTCCGACTGAAGACGGATAATGAAACCGTGACCCGAAAACTGATATTTACTAAATAATATAAAATAACAACTTTCAGGGCTTGAGCTGAAACTCAAGCCCTTTTTTATTTAGAAGTTTGAAGGGTCGCACCCTTCAAAAATATTAAAATAAAAAGGGCGGACAAAATGTCCGCCCTATTATTATATTAACTTGAGATATTATTGAGCGTAGACGAAATAAACTCGATTTGCTGCAACCCAAGTTCCAGATACATGAATCGGGTCTAAGTTATCGATAGTCGAATTTAGCTGTCGACTGTAGCCCCACATCGCAAATCCAACATAAGAAGTACCATAACCTAACGGGTCATAATAACCAATATCTATCTCACCATAGTTGGTGGCTAGTACTGGCGCGAGGTCGGTGTACCCAGAAACCGATGCTTCATCAATAACCATATACGAAATAACATCAAACGGAGCCGCGAATAAATCGGTCGTGTAGTCTAAATCTGTTCCTTCGGCATAAGCGGTTCCTACGTACGGGTTAATTGGGTATGTCCCCGCCACGCCTGCGTCGGGGTCACCACCGGGCAAATAATAATCAGCGCCATCGACAATCGTGAGTGGATAAGCAGCGTAATTATCAACACTGTATGCTAAAAATGCTGTGTATAAAACACGCATATCATTTTGCACTGATAATCTCCTTGCTCTCTCCTGGATAAATGAGAAATTCGGAACGAGTAAAGCAATCAAGATACCGATAATTAAGATGACAATCAATAATTCAATTAAAGTAAATCCTTTTTCGTTTTTCATTTAAATTCACCTCCTCCCGTTTTAGATTTTTTTATTTTCCAATACAAGTACTTCATACCTTATACTGTCTAGCATTAAGTTTAGTAAATAATTATAATTTGTCAAGTGTTTAATAAAATCTATAGTCAATTACTTCGTTATGTTTAGCGTTTTTTTATTTATATCGTTATCAATAGATTGCCGATGTCTATTAAACTAATTGTCAAGATGAAAATTTGTTATTAATTTTTATTCTTAAATTTTGTAGGGGGGGGTATAAGAAATATGAAATATCAAAAATTAAGTATTAGAAATAATCTTTATTCGATTTTATTCGTTGTCATTCGCAATATTCGTAAAATGAAAAACCCGGTGATGACCTACTCTCCCGTACCGTTACCAGCACAGTACCATCGGCCCTGGAGGGCTTAACGGCTCTGTTCGGTATGGGAAGAGGTGTTGCCCCTCCGGAATTACCACCGGGCACTATTATAATAGTGAGAGGTGAGTAGCAAGTATATAGGAATTATTTCCCACGCTACTCACTACTCACTGCTCGCTACTGACTTTTAAAGTGGCAGACATCATAAGCCTCACGGCTGATTAGTATCACTTGGCTTAACACATTACTGTGCTTCCACCTATGACCTATCAACATTGTAGTCTACAATGAGCCTTATGGGTATAACTTCCTTGCGGAAGCATACACGGGAGATCTCATCTTGGGAGGGGTTTCCCACTTAGATGCTTTCAGCGGTTATCCCGACCATACTTGACTACCGAGCTATGCTCTTGGCAGAACAACTCGTACATCAGAGGTATGTTCATTCAGGTCCTCTCGTACTGTGAACGACTTCCCTCAAATCTCCTACGCCCACGATGGATAGAGTCCGAACTGTCTCACGACGTTCTGAACCCAGCTCACGTACCGCTTTAATGGGCGAACAGACCAACCCTTGGGACCTTATTCAGCCCCAGGATGCGATGAGCCGACATCGAGGTGCCAAACCGGGCCGTCGATATGAACTCTTGGGCCCGATCAGCCTGTTATCCCCAGAGTACCTTTTATCCGTTGAGCGATGACCCTTCCATACAGAAATCACCGGATCACTAGACCCGACTTTCGTCTCTGCTTGAGTTGTGACTCTCGCAGTCAAACCGGCTTATGCTCTTACACTCCACACACGGTACCGTCCGTGCTGAGCCGATCTTTGGGCGCCTCCGTTACCGTTTGGGAGGCGACCGCCCCAGTCAAACTGCCCGCCTGCCAATGTCCCGTAAAAGGATTCACTTTTAAGGTTAGAATTCCAACAAAACAAGGGTGGTATTTCACTGATGACTCGGCTCCACCTAGCGGCAGAGCTTCAACGTCTCCCACCTATGCTACACAAGTTTTGACAAAATCCAATAGCAAGTTACAGTAAAGGTTCATGGGGTCTTTTTGTCCAATCGCGGGCAGGCGGCATCTTCACCGCCACTACAGTTTCGCCGGGCTCCTCGTCAAGACAGCGTTCTACTCGTTACACCATTCGTGCAGGTCGGAACTTACCCGACAAGGAATTTCGCTACCTTAGGACCGTTAGAGTTACGGCCGCCGTTTACTGGGGCTTCGGTCAAATGCTGCCCCGATATTGCTATCAGATGACATCCTTCCTTAACCTTCCAGCACCGGGCAGGTGTCAGTCCCTATACATTGACTTGCGTCTTAGCAGAGACCTGTGTTTTTGTTAAACAGTCGGTAGAACCACTTCACTGCGACCCGCTTGCGCGGGCACCCCTTCTTCCGAAGTTACGGGGTTAGATTGCCGAGTTCCTTAACGAGGGCTCACCCGAGCGCCTTTGGATATTCTCCTCACCCACCTGTGTCGGTTTACGGTACGGTCAGATTAATTTCTGGCTTAGAGGATTTTCTCGGCAGAAACTTGGATTGAGTTCTCCTGATTGCTCAGGATCCTATTCCCAAACATGAATTACGAGTGCGGATTTTCCAACACTCCATCACGCTTGGTTAAACCGGGACGTCCAACACCCGGCCCAATCTTACTTTCTGCGTCCCCCCATAGCTCGTAACGAAATCACTCTGGTTGCCGAATATTAACGGCATTTCCATCACCTACGCTTCTCAGCCTCGGCTTAGGGGCCGACTGACCCTGGGCGGATTAACCTTCCCCAGGAACCCTTGGGTTTTCGGCGTGCTGATTTTTCATCAGCATTATCGCTACTCGTTCTGACATAATCACTTCTGCCTCGTCGAATGTATCTCGCGATACATCTTCAACCTACTACAGAACGCTCCCCTACCCAGCATAGCTTACGCTACACTGCCATAGCTTCGGTACCTAGCTTGAGCCCCGATACATTTTCAGCGCAAATCCACTTGACTGGTGAGCTGTTACGCACTCTTTAAATGATTGCTGCTTCTAAGCCAACATCCCAGCTGTCTTAGTAAACTCACATCTTTTCCCACTTAGCTAGAATTTAGGGACCTTAGCTGATGGTCTGGGTTATTCCCCTCTCGGCAATGAAGCTTAGCCCCCACTGCCTCTTTCCCTGGCTCTAGAATGACGGCATTCGGAGTTTAATTGAGTTCCTCCCGACTTAGTCGGGATTCGCCCATTTAGTGCTCTACCACCGCCATTGAACGCCAAAGACTGTTCCTAAAAACATTTCGGGGAGAACCAGCGATCACCCGGTTTGGTAAGTCTTTCGCTCCTATCCACAGTTCATCCGAGAGTATTGCAAGACTCACCGGTTCGGACCTTCCTCCGATGTTACTCGGAGTTCATCCTGACCATGGATAGCTCACACGGGCTTCGGGTCTATTATTGCGAACTTAACGCCCAGTTAGGACTCGCTTTCGCTCCGACTTCTGCCATTATTAGCATTAATCTTGCTCGCAACAATAACTCGTCAGATCATTATGCAAAAGGCACGCGGTCACCACATTAAACGAACCTTGCGGAAAGTCTAACACGGCTCCCGCTGATTGTAAGCACATGGTTTCAGGTTCTATTTCACTCCCCGCCAGGGGTTCTTTTCACCTTTCCCTCACGGTACTTGTTCTCTATCGGTCAACCGCAAGTATTTAGCCTTATCAGATGGTCCTGACAGCTTCCCACGGGGTTTCTCGTGTCCTGTGGTACTTGGGATTTAATCTAAGGAGGACTTTTTAATTTCGCCTACTGGACTATCACCATCTATGGATTGTCCTTTCCAGAACGTTTCGGCTATCAAAAAGTCTTTGTAACTCCTCCAACTCTGAGCAGTCATTGCGACTAAATCCCGCAACTCCGTCGGTGCAACGCCTGCACGCTTTAACGCACCGGTCGGTTTAGGCTGTTTCCCGTTCGCTCGCCACTACTAGGGAAATCGAGTTTTCTTTTTCTTCCTCCACTTACTGAGATGTTTCACTTCAGCGGGTTAGCTTCCCTGGACCGAAATCCAAGGATGTACGGAGTTTGTCCGTACGGGTTTCCCCATTCGGAGATCGCCGGATCAAAGGTTGTGTGCACCTCACCGACGCTTATCGCAGCTTGCCACGTCCTTCATCGCCTACGGTTGCCAAGGCATTCACCATATGCTCTTAGTAGCTTATGAATGAGCCTGCCACTATACAAAAAAACTATCCAATTTTTCAAAGAGCAATTATTTCAACTAATTTAATTTTAGCCGCAGAACTATATATATAATTCTGAGGTTAACCAAATATTATAATAAAAATTCAATACTTGTCAAGAGAAAACTTTCCCGGCGGATTATAGCGAAAAAATGTAAAAGATTCTCGTAACGATTTTTTCGCTACTGCTGCAGATTAAGGGATATCAAAGAACCAACTAAGTTCTATAATAAATATATAATAAAATACTTATTTTGTCAAGGGGAAACTTCCAACATGTAGTTACTATATAGAAATGTTAAAGGTTATTACTAAATGAAAATGTTAAACTTTTGGTTTGGAGAAAACCGTTTCCAAGGATATAATGCTACCATTATCGAAGGGAGTGGCAATGTATCGCATACATTATTACTATGCAAGATATAAATAACTTTGAAGTCTTACATCAGTTAATTAATAATCAAATTACCGGCCACGAAGCCGCCGATATCTTAGGGTCTACTAATGTCTATATCTCAAGACTGGAACATAAAGTTTTAACATCTGGCATGCACTCATTACTAAGAGTTAAAACCAATTAAAAAGATATCCGCCCCGCCTCTAATCGATTAAAAGATTCAAAGATTACAGATTGCAAGATTAAATCTTTCAATCTTAAAATTTTCTAATCTGTAATCGAAGAGGGCTGTTGTCTCAGGAGCACAGCACAATAAATAACTAATATTAATAAATAACAAAGATAATAAATAATATAATATGTAGTTTTTCTGTTTTTTATATAGGCTTTTTAATCTTTGATTTTAATA
>Ga0315274_10004512_pt1 | contig 20462 bp, 19 predicted proteins | sample YL17G02_20_MG_FD_203700 | JGI IMG/M metagenome (GOLD analysis project Ga0315274, IMG submission 203700) | Sediment microbial communities from Yellowstone Lake, YNP, Wyoming, USA - YL17G02_20 | ecosystem: Environmental > Aquatic > Freshwater > Lake > Sediment | place: USA: Wyoming | collected...
TCGCCTTGATCCCGCATTCGGCAAGGTCGTCCATTATCTCGAGGATATTCCCATCCGAGTGGTATATGAACGGAAGGCCCGCTTCCTCCAGCACTTCTCCGATCTTCCTGTACCACGGGAACACGTGTCTTCGGTACACCCCGGGAGAAGCCAGGCAGCCCCCCGTATGGGCGAGGTCGTCAGACATCAGGACGGCGCCGAGCCCCGGAGCCTGAACCAGCCTTTCGGCGATCTTCACATAGGTCGATCCGACGAACTCGAACAGCTCTTCCACGAGGGAGGCGTTGTCGTAAAGGGCGTAGGAGAAGTTCTGAAGGCCCATCGACTGCGAGACGTTTCCGAAAACCGCCGCCGGGGATAGCATTCCGATTATCCGCATCTTCGAGGGGAGAATCTTCACAACCTCTTCGAAAGAAGAGAGGTCGACGTCCTCCGCCTTCTGCCAGGGGAACCTGCGGAAATCCTCGAGACTCTTGATAAGCCCCTCGCTCTCGACCAGCCAGGTGCGGTCCTTCTCTGCATCACCGAGAGAGCCGTCCTCGTCGGAAGCGGTCCTCATAAGCCTCGGGGAGAAAAAGGGTGCGAGGACAGGGACGTAGTCGTAACCCGCCCGGATGAAGAACTCGACCTCGTCCGAGGGACTCGTGATCTCCCGCCCCAGGAACCACTCCTGGACGGGAAGCGCGATGTCGGCCTCGAAAAGGGGTACCCTGTCCGGTTCCTCCCGCCTGAGCGCCGTGGCAAGTCGGGAAAAATCCGGGTCCAGCGGGACACCGCCGAGGTCTCCCTCAACCGGGACCCGTTCGATCCCCGGCTGTTCCTTTCCTGTACGAATCCCGCCCCTTATGCGCTCCAGCAGCCCCCGGGGGCGCGCTTCGCCGATGAAATCGCTGACCTTCAGTATGGCCCCGCCGTACTCGTTCGTTATGAAGCTGATCTTTATCGTGTGTTTGCCGGGCTGAAGCCTTTCGCCCAGCACTCCTATGGTGAGCCTCGAGTCCCTGTCGAAACTCACCATCTCCTCGAGCACGCCCGATTTGATGGCGACCGGTCTGCCACCCAGGGAGAGCCTTATCTTTTCCACCTGATAACGCGCGTCGTCCACCTCAACGACGATGTCCCGCATACCGCTGATCTGGAGTGGAGTCATGGTGTTGACAAAGCAGAACTCGAAACCGACATCGGTGTTCTCGAGGCTCCCCTTCTCGTAGACCTTGTTGATGAGGAAGGCGGGTATGTAGACCATGGTCTCAGGACCTCCTGACTAAGGCGCTATACCAGGCTCCTCGCGTAGTCCCTTCCCGCCGTCGGGTCGCCACCATAGAAGTCCGCCCCGATCTCGTCGCAGAAGGCCCGGGTGACGGGTGCCCCGCCTATCATTATCTTTACCCTGTCCCTGAGACCGGCGGACTCGATGGCCCTTACGACGTCACCCATCGACACCATAGTGCTGGTTAGAAGCGCGCTCAAGCCGATAGCGACAGGTCTGTGCTCCTCGGTCACTTCAACGAACCGGGCGGGCGGAACATCCACCCCGAGGTCGATGACCTCAAAACCGGCTCCTTCGAGCGCCATGCCAACCAGGTTCTTCCCGATGTCGTGCATGTCCCCTTTAACGGTTCCGATCGCGATCCTTCCAGCCGGCTCGGCGCCGCTCTCTACCAGAAGCGGCCTCAGGACCTCGAGACCGCTCTTCATTGCCCGCGCCGCAATGAGCATCTCGGGAAGGTAGTACTCGCCTTTTTGGAAGAGCTCGCCGACCTCGTCCATCGCCGGTATCAACGCCTCGTTCATTATAGTCTCGGGAGCCCTGCCCTCATCCAAGAGACCCTGCACGCGGCCCACAGCCCCCGCGTCATCACCATCCCTGACGAGTACCTTGAGCTCTTCCACCGCACCTCCGGACCGAGAATCCTTTTATGGAATTGATTATAACGGTGTGCCGAACCTTTTGTTGATTAATGGAGTTCTTGTGATAGCTGGTGGGACGTGCAGGGATCGAACCTGCGGCCCTGGGATTAAGAGTCTGGTCAAACCACTTTTTCGGACATTGATGTCTTATTAGTAGAACACCTGCAGAATAAGGAGCCCCGAGGACCTTTCGCGGTTGGAGGCCTGGTCATACCCCCAGCTCGGGAATATCTTCCCCCTATTTCCTGTACTTTTTTACCGACTGCAACATCGTCGAGACGTTCTCCGGCCTGGCGTCGATCGGCACGGTGCATCCCGAGCTCAGTATGAAGCCGCCGTCTTGCCCCAGCTCCTCGATGAGGCGCCTGCAGTACTCGTCGACCTCCTCCGGCTCCCCCAGCTTAAGCATCGCCGCCGGTACGTCTCCCATTATGCACATGCGGTCTCCCAGCACCTCCCTGGCCTTGAAGATGTCGGATGTGCCGTCGAGGTTCATGACACATTTGCCCTTCGGCAGTTCCCTGAAGTAATGAAAGAAGGGTGTCCAGTCGCTGTCGAAGTGAAGTACCGGGGTGATACCCCTCCGGATGAAGAAATCGCACACGGCCTCCCACTCGGGGAGGGCAAACTTCTCGAACAGCCGCGGGCTCATGAACGAGGCGCTCGTGCGGGTCCCGCCCATGAAGACGCGCTTGACGCCACTGAGCGCTACCAGCAATAACCCAAGTTTGCAAAGGGGCTCGCGCAGAGCCTTGCAGGCGGCCTCCACCTCATCGGGGTACCGGAACAGGTCTATTGTGAACTCGTTGAAGGACCGCATCATCAGTGAGAGGAATTCGAGCGGGGGGAACGCGATGTTGTAGGCGACCAGGCTCTCGACCCCGTGCCCGCGCATCCTCTTCATCGACCGCCTGAACTTCAGGTTGTCACAAATGACAGCAGCCAGGGCCTTCGCGAGGTTCAGGGGGTTCGACAGCGACGGGTGGTTTATCTTCAATTTGTCCATTATCCAGCGATTCGGACCCCGTTCGATCAGCTCCATGTACTCCTGCGGCTCCATCACGGATGCCTCAACGAACTGGAACTGGGCGTCGGGTTCCTGTCCGTTCACTCCGGGCATAACCGGCGGTGTGGGGAAGGCGAGCAGCATGATGCGGCCCATCCCCGCGTAAGAGAAGTTCTGCCCGTCCATGCTCCCCAGTTCGTGCATGGTCTTGAGCAGGGCGCGGTCCGCCTTCTTCAGGTCGAAGAACATCTCATGCTGCGTTATTCCGCCGTAGTGACTCGCGAAAAAGTCGATGATGGGAACGACTGGAACGCGGTCTGGCTTCCCCAGCGCAATCGCGGTCTCTATGCGCTCCGCCGAACTCATATGATCCATCATGCTCCCCTGTCTCCCAGGAATCGCGCGGCCAGCTTCACCGCCTGGGCGGCGTCCCTTCCCCAGTCGTCCGCCCCCACGTACTCGAGCACGGATTCGTTAACCGGCCCTCCCCCTATTATGACTTTGAGGGCTGGCCTCAGACCCGCAGCGGAAAGTGCGTCCGCCGTTTCCTTCATTGCATCGAAAGCAAACGTGAGAAGCCCGGACAGACCGACAAGGCCCGCACCAGTCTCTATCACTTTCTCGACAAAGACGCGCGGCGGGACGTTCTCTCCCAGGTCATATACCTCGTACCCTTCGCAGCGGAGCAGGGTAACCACGATGTTCTTTCCGATGTCGTGGATGTCACCCTGTACGGTTCCGATCACTATGCGTCCCCTGGACTCGCCGGCCGCCGCACTCAAACGAGGCTGGATCAGCGCGAGGGCCTGCTTGAATATCTCGGCGGACATGACGAGCTCGGAGAGATAATACTCATGTTCCTCGAAGCGTTCCCCTACGGTCCCCATTCCCTCGCGCAACTTTTCGACGAGGGCGAGCGGATCGTCCCCCCTGGACAATGCTTCCCTTACGCACCGCAGCAGCCGCTCCTCCTCGAGCTCTACCAGCAGGGCGGAGATATCATCAGCCATTCACATACCCTTCTCAAACGGCGGAGTCCGCGGGCGTCACAGTCAGCCTCACGCGCATGGGCACTAACTTCTCGCATTCTATCACGGTCTTCAGATATTGAGTGTTGGGCTCGACTCTTCCCGAAATCCAAGTCGGCAACAGATCCGTATCTTCAAACAAGAACGCAAGGAGTCGTTTCATGTAGTTGGTATCACCGGTAACGAAGGAATCGGGACGTTCGCGGGTAATTGTTACTTGGCTGCGTAAGCCGGAACAGGGGGTGAATCCGGTGGGTTGTCTCATCGCTATCCTGGCGGCGTTCGCGCCGCGTATCGCTCTTTTTATAGTGTGGGTCTGGACCCCCTACGTAACAAGGGCGTTTCACGGCGGGTTCATCTGGCCGTTCCTGGGCCTACTGTTCCTGCCGTTCACGACGCTCATCTACTCGTTCGTCTACGTGCCGGGATTCGGGGTGCACGGCTGGCGCTGGGCCTGGGTCGTCCTGGCGTTTATCCTGGATATCGCCTGGCACGGGGGAAGCGCGAGCAGAGCCCGCGATTGATTCGCTCGATGGCTGTCTCTGGTGGGCCGTACAGGGATCGAACCTGTGACCTTGCGATTAAGAGTCTGACCTTGAACTGCTTGTAGTTTTCTATTACTTAATCGTTGTTCTGTTACGAGAGTTATTCCCTTCGCCGATTAGAACTTGTAAGGGGAAAACCCATCTGAGGTTCAGGGCCGTAATGCCGGAATCGTGGTCCTATAACACCAAGAACTCGGTCAACCCTACCGGAAAGGCCGGCATCGTGCTAGAATTCCGGCGTTGTAGAAGGCATCTGGGGAACATCGGATAAGAGCGGCGATGGTGGACGGCCCCGAGGGTTGAAACCGGGTCTACGCAGCGCCCGCGAGAACCGATAAAACGTGAGACGCGGCCCGGATGCACCAAACTACCCGTTTAGTTTTAGAATCCCTGCATCGGGAGGCGCGCATGGAAAACGCCTTTGAGGACAGCGGCAGCGGCATCCGCGGGGGCACCGGTGAAGAGAAGAAACGCGGTGTTCGGATCACGGATGAAATAGCAGTATTTCCTTTCCTCGTTTTCGTTATCAGTGTCCTGCTCGTTACGTTGCTTTTTATCACCAGGATTCCAGCCCTAAGCATACTGGCCGTTGTAATAGCGATCCTGGTAGCATTCTCCGTGCTATTATCGGTACTCACGAAGCGCGCCGTTTCAAGGTACCTCCTGTTCAGCTATCTCGTGCTCATCGGCGGCATGACACTTTTCAGCATAGCCTTCGGCGTCGAGCCGTTCTTTAAGGGCCTGCTGGTGAACACGGCCCTGGCCCTGCCGGCGCTGGGCGTCGGCTTCCTGACCCTGTACATGAATAGAATAGTCAAGGCGAAGACCCTTGTTGCTTCCCTGGTCCTTAGCACGGCGTTGATACTCTTATCAATAGCGCTGTTCTTCCAGATGAACCTGAAGATCCGGCCGCAGTTAGCGTCAATAAAGAGGGGTCACGACAAATACCTTGCTTCCCTCCGGCAGATTCATGTATCAGACAGCCCCAACGTCCTGTTGATCCTTACGGATGACCTGGGTTATGGAGACATTCAGGCATACGGCAACACGACGATCAATACTCCAAGCATCAACAGCCTCGCCCAGAACGGCACCGTGATGGATAACTTCTATGCCGCTTCACCCGTTTGCACCCCGTCACGTTTCTCACTCTTGACCGGCAGGTACGCCGCCAGGGGAAACCTCGGTGAGGTGCTGATGCCGACGGTGAAATCGTTCCGGCCGTTCAACTACGCGAGGCACTGGAACCCACTCGTGCTTGGCAAAGGGGTTGATGGCATTCTCCCGGATGAGGTAACCCTCGCGGAAGCGCTGCAATCGGCAGGATACAAGACGGGAGTCTTCGGCAAATGGCATCTCGGCGACTACGGCGGATACCTGCCCAATGCGAACGGCTTTGATTACTTCTACGGTTCTTACTACAGCAACGACATGGTCCCTTACGAGTTCTACAGGAACGAGGAAAAGGTTATAGAGCACCCCGCGGACCAGACCAGGATAACCCGAAACCTGACCGACGAAGTAATAGGTTTTATCGCTAAAAACAGGAACAACCGGTTCTTCGTATACTATGCGACGCCGTGGCCGCATCACCCGCTCCACGCGTCCGGGGAGTTCCAGGGCACATCGGCCGCCGGCACCTACGGCGACTGCCTGCAGGAGTTCGACGCGGGTCTGGGCGAGATACTGCAGACCCTCAGGGATCACAACCTCTTCGATAACACGCTGATAATATTCACCAGCGACAACGGCCCGTGGCACCAGGGCAGCACCGGCGGACTCAGGGGCAGGAAAGCGAATACACTTGAAGGCGGCCACAAGGTTCCGTTTATCGCCTGCTACCCGCCCATGCTGACGCCCGGAACGAGGGTCGCTGCACCCGCAATGAACATCGACCTGTTTCCGACAATATTGACCCTGTGCAGACTGCCACTGCCGGAAGACCGGGTGATCGACGGCACGGACATGCTGCCGGTTCTGAAAGGAGGCAGGCGCGCTGCTTCGCACGAAGCGCTGTACTACAGCCAGGGCCACAGCATCCGCGGGATTCAAAGCGGCGGCTTTAAGTACTTCGACAAGGTCCGATCCGAAAACTCGTCGTACTTCTTCTCCTCATACAAGGATTATCTCTTTGACCTCAAGAACGACCCGGCGGAGTCCTACAACGTTAAGGACAAATACCCGGAAGTCGCAGAAGACCTTCGAAACAAGCTCCTGGAGTTCCGCAAACAACTCAAGGAAAACCGCCGTGGCATCGTTGAGAAGTAGCGAGGGGCGAGCACGAAGAGCCCTCTGGGCATTCGTTCGTGGAAACCGGACGCGGGATGCCCGTTGCTTGCCCCGGGGGTTTGGAGCGGCGGCTTGAAGACAATCTCGAAAGGGGGACCACGGGCTTTTCACATCATGGCAAAGCCCACGGGTTCCGCGTGCAACCTCTCCTGCAGGTACTGCTTCTTTCTCGAGAAGGAAAGGCTCTACCCCGGCGTACGTACCCGCATGGACGAAGAGGTGCTGCGCGCATATATAAGCCAGTACATCGAGGCGCAGCAGGTGCCCGAGGTGACAATCGCCTGGCAGGGCGGCGAACCTACTCTCATGGGTCTAGATTTCTTCAGGCGGTCCGTGGAGATCGCCGACGAGTGCGCCCCTCGCGGGACGTCGGTTTCCTATACCATGCAGACGAACGGCACTCTGCTCGACGAGGAGTGGTGCGACTTTCTCCGGGACAGCCGCTTCCTCGTCGGCCTTTCGCTGGACGGCCCCCGCGAGATGCACGACGCTTACCGGCGTGACAGGCAGGGCCGCCCCACCTTCGACAAGGTCGTGAAGGCGGCCTGCCTGCTGCAGGAACGCGGTGTCGACGTCAACATACTCTGCGCGGTCAACACGGCGAACGCCGGGCACCCACTCGAGGTCTATCGTTTCTTCCGCGACGAGATGGGGATCGAGTGGATACAGTTCCTCCCCATAGTGGAGCGTATCAACGAGGACGGTACGACGCTGTTGCAGCAGGGCGATACCGTCACGGACAGGTCGGTCAGACCCGACCGGTGGGGAGCCTTCCTTCAAGGGGTCTTCGAGGAGTGGCTCAGGTGTGACGTCGGCAGGGTCCACGTCAATTTCTTCGAGGCCGCCTTCGCCTCCTGGGTGGGTGCGCCCGCGATGTTGTGCATCTTCGACGGGACCTGCGGCAACGCGATGGCGCTCGAGTACAACGGTGACCTCTACTCGTGCGACCACTTCGTGGAGCCCGACTATCTCCTGGGAAACATCATGCAGGAGCCGTTGGCGCGCCTGGCGGCATCGGACCGCCAGCGCTCATTCGGGGAAGCGAAGCGCGACGCGCTCCCGGGATTCTGCCGCGATTGTGACGTGCTCTTCGCCTGCAGAGGCGAGTGCCCCAAGAACCGCTTCAGGTCGACCCCGGAAGGAGAGCCCGGGCTCAACTACCTGTGCGAGGGGTACAGGACGTTCTTCCATGGTATAGACGCGCCGATGAAGGTAATGGTCCGTCTCTACAAGTCAGGCCGCTCCCCTGCGGAGGTCATGGAAGTTCTCTGAGCTTCTGAGAGAGGCTCGCAAGATCGAGAGCTTGAAATAATGTCTGCCCTGATACGTTCCAGTGCAATGTATGATACTACCTTAACAGAGCAAAACGCGGCTGGTGGGCCGTACAGGGATCGAACCTGTGACCTTGGGATTAAGAGTTCAACCCACGTAGTTATTATTTGTTTCTCTATGTGTCCCATTATTCTCAACAAATGCCTCTGTTATGCGAAAAGTTGTTGCTCTTTGCTCTTTATAGAAATTGTAGCTTGCGCCAGAGCGACTAGATGATTTGTAGATTGAAAAAGCAGTGCCGAAAGGAGGTAGCCATGGCTGAATCATTAACAATGGCCGAGGTTGCGGCGTTGACGGGCCTCCACAAGAACACAATCAGGAAATACGTGAAACTCGGTGACCTGAAAGCCACTCTAGAAGATCACGGGGTAGGAAAGCAGAGATGGACCATAGATAAAGATCAACTTTACGCCTGCGGGATTCCAGAGATAACCAGACATCTGGATCCTCAAGAGGTCAAAGAGGTCTCTGAAAGCAAGGGAGAGAGAATAGCCAGCGAGAAGATGCAATCGATTCATGAGCAATATAAAGAGATTTCCAACCTGAAGCGTGAGCTAAAAAAGAAAGAAAATATGATTCAAGAAATTATGAACTCGCTTGACTGGAAGAAACGTAGGGAACAAATAAGGGATATGGACCAACAGATTGATGACCTCAAATTCGCACTGGAGAAAGCATTGTCTTTCCTGAATCGAAAAGCTTTCAAAGAACTCCACGAGGATGACATAAAAGCTTATTGGGACAAGAAAAGCGAAGAGATGAGATTCGTAATAAGAGGCAACGAAATTGACTAATATCAGATTGACCGAAAGAGACCTCGATATATTCAGATATATGGCCTGTCTAAGGCTCCTCACGATGAACCAAATGGCAACTCTTTTCTATGACAACCATCCCTTGCCCGGGTTAGAGCTGGAGAAAGGAAAAACGGCGCTTAGGGTCAGGGTCTCAAAGCTGATGAACGCGGGTTATATACGCTCCGCGCCCTTGTCGTTCACGAAGGTAGCTTATGTAAAAGGCTACTTTCTTGGGCCAAACGGAATCGAAGTGATAAAGGACATGAGGGAATACGAGGATTACTCGAGACCGCGATGGCTAGAGAGAAAACACACGACATGCCTGGTCCACGGGCCTCACCATGTCATCGCGAACAATTTCTTGATCAATCTACTGATGCTTGCGAAACATAGAGATGATTTCGTCATATACGAATGGCTGGGTGACAAGGACGCGACATTCAGGTTCACCTGGAAGGGAACAAGACTGACTTTCGATCCGGATCTGTATCTAGTTTTCGGTCGCGTCCCCAAGAAGATGACGCCTATGTTTTTAGAAGTGGATAGGAATACCACCACTACCACTGTAATCGGTCAAAAAACATACAGACTGATCCAATACTGCTGTTCAGATGAATACATGGACTTATTCGGCAGTAGAAAAATCCCGAGAACATGCTTCATCGTCCCGGACAAGAAACGCCTTAGCGAGATATCTAAGGTGATATCAAAGATAATCAAGACCTATAACGTCTCAGAATTTCAATTCTTCCTATCAACATTTGAAGGAACCGACGTCTTCTCTATCGATGAAGGAAGAATAACAGACAAGTCTCTAAACGGCGTTTGGTACAATCAAAAAATGGAAAGGGTAGAATCGCCGTTCAATGAAGGTTAACTGTAGAAATAATCGGCCCACCGGACAGTCACTCTTCTCTAACAACTGCATTTGTGCCATGCAGGATGCATTGCACTACACTTGAGTAGAATATGACACGGCGGAGTGCTCTGACTTCAATCCCTGTAAGAGCTGGCCAGAGCCGCGGTACCGGGATAGTTGGACTGAAAAGGGATGGCTGCGAAGCGTGCCCGGAGGTTCCTGATATGGTTATGTTCTTACCGCCGCTCTGTCTTAACTCCACGAGAGCGCGAGACTTATTGCCATTTAGCAGGTTTGTCTAGGTTAGAAAACCGACTACCGCTTCAAGGATTTCATTATCTGCACGATCATTTCTAAGACATTTCACAGCCCATGGTCTGCCGGGGTGTAAGGTATCCCAGGCAGATCGGCGCTGTTTGTATCTGCCTTCCCCCGGGTCATGGTTTCCGAATCCATCGATGAAAACATTCCAAAGTGGTTGGAATCGCTCTATTAACAGGGACTCTCCCAGGGGTATCCAAATATCGTCAACGACAAGGTACCTGCACCTAAAATCCGCAAGTTCGAGGTTTATAGCTCGCTCAATGCTTTCCGCATGTTCATTAATGCGCCTGTAGAGCCAGTTTCCTTGAGTATTACTAGTCCCGGCTCCCTTGCGAGAGCCGCCCGGAATCGCCTTTCCGACATATATAGGACACTTATATCGACCTTTTTGATTTTTTACGGCGATCGGCTCGTATTCCCGGAACGAGCCGGAGTAGTAAATAGCGTAAATACCCGCCCCCGGAAACATATTTTCTAGCGGGAGAGCACTAACGGGTTCGCGTAATAGCGCGGACGCTACACTATCGGCAAGATTCCTTTTATCCAGCGGATTGTATATTTCTCCGGGCACGTAAGCTCCATCCGCAGCCTACCTAAATTACCCGGATATTATCACGCGCCTTAATTCAGACGCAATCGCTTCGCTAAGGTCCACAGGTACTGCGTTTCCGAGCTGTCTCATACTCACTGTCCAGGAACACGGGAAGTAGAAATCATCAGGAAATGTCTGTAGACGCGCGCACTCCCGGACCGAGAAATACCTAACTCCGCCATTGCCGTCAACCAGCGTGTTTTCACCACCAGGAACGCCGTGGACACCCGCCTTCAGGGTCTTCGCGGGCCAATCATATGAGCTCCCGGTATGACCAGGGTAGGACCTCGCGCCAGGGTTGATGAAATGATTCAGGATGTTTTTATCTTCTTGACCCTCAGCAATCCTTGGAAGGTCCTGTATTGCATCGCGAACAGTCTTCCAAGGCCTCAGCAATGGGTCAGGGGGATTATTCCGTAAAATCTCAATTCTCCGAAGGTGTCGCGGATTTGGTCCGGGGCGATTCTTGGCGGCAACCACGTGTCGCTCCCAATACTCACCGGTAACCCATTGTCGGTAAAGAAGCACATCCATGCTGTGTGTAGGTGCCGGGAAATGCCATTCGTCAGCGACGTCTGAACGCATCCCAATTACGATGACCCGGTCACGAATCTGTGGAACGCCGTAGTTCGCGGCGTTAACCACCTCGCAATGAACTGTGTAATGGAGGCTACTGTGACTACCTTTTTTCTCGAATCTCTCCAAGCGATCGCGATGACTTTTCCAAGGTTCATTTCGCTTCCAAGTTACCTCCGGATTTTCTATTTGAAGCAAAATATAGTTCAGGTAGGGGGCGAAGGAACTCCTGGCGAGCCCTTTCACGTTCTCCACAAAGATGACTTTGGGTTTAAGTTCTCTGATGGCGCGAAAAACCTCGGGGAACATATTTCTTTCGTCCTGGCATCCCCTGTGCTTGCCACCGAGTGAGAATGGCTGGCATGGGGCGCCAGCCCCTAAAAGGTCAATGGATTCCTGATAAAGGCTATAATCGAAATCTCTTACGTCCATCTCGTAAAGAGGCCAGTCAACAATGTGCGTTAGTCCCATGAACTGGTTATGCCGGACTGTCTGACACGCCTGACTGTTTAGTTCGACTAGAGCTTCGTGTCGGAACCCCGCCCTTGATGCCCCGAGGGCCAGACCGCCCGCTCCGGTGAAAAGCTCTATGGATTTTAGCTTATCTGATTCCATATATCGCACTAGTCGCTCCTTGAGAATCTCTTCATCTATAGTTTCGCACTCCCATATGACATAAACATCCCAGCCTATATCCTGCAGTTTTTTCAAGGATTCCCGGTCCCTTGCCGCGTTCCCTTCCAATTTGGGTCTCCAGAATTCCAGCCGCGATTTTGGGAACCGAACATTTGGGCACCCTTGATGAAGGTGCCAGAAACAACCATGGACGAAGATCACCTTATTTTTGCCTGGGAAGACAATGTCTGGTTTCCCCGGAAGCCTGGCGTCATGCAACCGGTATCGATAACCAAGTGAATGAAGGAGTTTGCGTACAATAAGTTCGGGATTCGTATCTTTGGGGTGTATTCTGCTCATGAGGGCACTTCGAGTTTCTGAATCTGTAATGTCCACCGTGGGACTCCTCGCCAAGCCACTATTCAATTAATATTATCCACATCCACCTTCATAAAAACCTAATTCGCGAGATCGAGTTGAGCGAGGAGCCAGGTAGATAAGTTCAACGCTCTCGTCGGCCATGTAGTCTCTCATTACATTCAGGTTATCCTCCAAAATAGAGCTTGTTCGTGAAACCTAGATCCTCGGGCATGTCTCAGACTTCCTTTCGCCGCTTTATTACGATTGTATTTTACCAATAAGTACCGATATCCTCCCAGATATATGTGCCAAAAGTATCTGTGCGGGTTATCCAATTATTGGTTCTTGGTGGATTATGCACCCCAGAATGGCGTGAGAAATCCTCAGAGGCTCCAGGTGAGCCGAGAATCATAGAATCAAGGGTAAGATTCGCGTTTCCTAGTGTTATGATTTCAGCTGTAAGCTAGTGGCAGTAGTGTCAATGGATTACGTTTCTCAGCGGCCGGGGTAACCTGGTCCCGACTCCTTTTCTAAGGGCCGCGGCGGGTTAGGTGTAAAAAGCACCTCAACAAACCCTGTCAAAAGACCCCTACATACCCATACAAAAACCCCTACAACTCAACGCACACTCTTAGCAATGCCCTTAACATCGTGTTAGGCATACCTACACTGTATTTCCCGTCACACCGCCTTTTCTGACACCCCACACACCGCAGGGAACCCTCCCTCGACATTTGGTAATAATAAGAGCATGGATATTGGGTAATAAATAGGGAGGGTTCCCTGCGGTGTGTGGGGTGTACTTGAGGATTCTGAAAGTTGTGCCTGCTGTGTGGTGTGTTTGGTCGGTGTGACGGGAAAGGCAGTTCTCAGCATGTCTCCTTAAAAGTTGTAGAATGATGCTTCGAACTGATGGGCATTCGTAAGGCCCGGGTATCGGCAGTCTAAGTCTAGGTCGTAAGTTTCTCAGGAATCGGATAAACCTAAGAAAAGACAAAAGGGCCAAGTAAACTTGACCCCTTGTCGCCTATACCATGCCCTGCCTAGCCTGGCCTCTGCCCTACCTTGCTCTGCCTTGTCTAGTCAAGCCATGCCCCGTCTTAATCCGCCCAGACCAACCTCCTCCAGTCGGGAGGAATTATCTCATCTCTAAGCGGAGTATTTCAGTTTTGGAATTACGTATAGTAACAAGATGAATGTCTTGTGCCAGGTGATATAATCACCATACGGCGACCCGGTGCGTTTGTATTCGGGCGTTCTTATATCCCCAAGAGTTGCCGCATTAGAGTCCGAAGAGTGCCGGGATTGCTTCGCCTCTTTAATAGATTCCTCCGTTGACACCAATACCCCATAAATCGCGAAGAAACCTGTCACTACGCCGTGGTAAGCTTGTGTTGCGGATAGCGTGTCTACTGGTAATTGAGAACCGAAGGCAGCTCACGTGGCGACCAAGAAGCAGAAGAAGGCGGCGCATAAGCGAAAACAACAGGCTGTGGCTAACCGAGTCCAGCGGCCGCAAGGCGACGTGTTGGAACACCTTAAGAAACAAATCCGTTTTATCAGCAGTTCTTCAAGGGGGTACGACGCTGGAGATATCGACGAGGCAAGACGAATTGCCGGTCATATCCGTGCCTTGGTTCACGACACGTCAAAGTCGCATTCCATATTAGGTCAACTCGGGAAAAAGGATATCCTGTTTTCCGATTCAATGTTCCCCAAGGATCCCAGCGCCATTGGCCCGTATCAGGGTCTTGTGGGGATGGAGATGTCCTTCAACCCGAGGTGGGGGTGGATGCCGCGACTGTTTGCTGACGAGAATCCGGTAGAAAACAAGAAGCCGTTTGATGATTGGTGGAACGCCGTAATCCTTGACGACAAACATGGAATCATTTTCACAAGGCGGGATATAGTGCTTGCGGTCTGCAATCAAGACGGTGGAGCTCACGTGGACCCGGAACTAGATGAGCCGTATGTCAAACTGGAGAAGTTGAAAGAGTTTGCCTTCAAATTCATCATCAAGGGCCAAGAGATAAAACCCCGAGTCGGTGCTGGGCTAGCGAGTGTAAGACAAATTGGTTTTGAAGTGTTGATGACTTTAGGAGAAGAATACCCGGCGTTCCTGAGGGGAAAGTACATTCGTCCCAAACCCGGGGCGGTGATGGGACCTAACACGACGTTCATTGGGGGAGTTCAAATGTCCCAAACACAGGGCCGCAAGGCAGTGTTGGAGGGGACTAGGAGTCATGATGCCTGAACTAGAGGTGTTTCCAATCGCAGTGTTGGTGGAGAGCCGTTACACCCTCCCGCTTCCATTCGAGGTTGGAGAATACACCTTCAATCGAAAAAGAAGACCTTATACTGTCCATATCAAAGAACCTAACTCTAGAACTGGGCGACAACATGTGCTTGTTTGCTTCCAAGGTGTTTCCTACAATCCCAACCGGTTGCCGAACTTTGAGGTTGACAGGACCAAGGTCAAAGAATTTCAAGAAAAAGTCGTGTTGAAGAAACGCGACCTTAAGACATACAAAACCTTCAGATACAAAGAAACCGCTTTTGAGGAAATACATAGCGATAATCAAATTCGGAGAACACACAAGATTCCTTATGAAGAAGATGTCGCTGTTTATGAACTTGCTATAGAAACGATTAATGAACTAATACTTGCATCCAAGTGTGCTGCGAAAGGCTTATCAGAAGTGTCGCTGTTCGACGAGAACTACTTTTCGGCCCTCTATCATCGTGATTCGTGGTTCTACAATTTCATCCCCGAGTTCTCACCTGCGAGTCGGGTGAAGAAGCGCAAAATGCCTGCGGCAATCGGTCTCCCTTCAAGGTTTATATTTATCGACAAAGATGACTTCAAGAAAGAAGTACTACCGATCTTAAAACATAGAAAGGACTACGCAATTGAAGAGATGCTAGTGTCTGCAAACAAGGCTTTCATTGACGGTGAGTACGAAGCCTCGCTTGTTCTTTTTGAAGCAGTCTTCGAGGCGATGGCCAAAGAAGAAATAATAAAGCACTATAGAGGTAAGTCATTTAGTAGCGAGGCAGAGAGAAAAGAGAAACTGGACAGTGTTCTTGGGAAGAAGGGAATAAGAAGGCTATTGAAAGAAGAGTACCCAAAATGCCAAGGCTCAAAGAAGTTTGATAATTCAGTTGTCCAGTATCGAAAGTGGGACAAGATATACACCTGGAGAAATGAAGTAGCCCACAGTCTTCAGGACAGGGAACGAATATCGAAGAAGGAGGCACTCCGGATGTTCAATGATTTCCGTAAGATATTTCGCTACCTTTTCAGTATCGAATCGTCATACCGATAGGTCTAGATTTCCCGTTCCCTTTGCAGACCCGCTTGATAACCATTTGATAACCGTTGATAACCGAACTGCTGAATCCCCATATAGAATCCTGACCTCCCATCAAGCAACTTCCCGAATGAATCCTGTAATATACTTCCCGGAGGGATGGCAGAGTGGACGATTGCGGCGGTCAACGTTTCGGAACCCGGTGACCTTGTCCTCGACCCGTTTTGCGGCGGGGAATGGGAAACCAGTCCAGGGGCAAACCCTTGACCGTCTGGGATATGGGCAATACGCTGTTACCGGCAGGTCTTGTTTTTTACTTTGGAGTGGTGCTATATGGCGCACGCGAGGGTGACGTTTACGAAGGCAATTCAGGACTCCCAAGAACTTGGTAGCAACGACGAATATATGGTTTCAAGAGTGTATTTTAGACTGGAAGTAAATGGCGATACCCGCGGGGACCTATGTGCGGACTTGAAGCAAGTAGTAGGTGCGTCCTACGAAGCAGGCAATATAGAAGTCGGTCCTCCCCAAGGCTATGATGGGCCATGGAATGCTCATGCATTTCACGCAGCTGCGACAAAGTATTACCTAGACTGCGTTGGGCCGAATGCTAGTGGGATACGACTGGGTCCTGGTGCTAGCGCAAGGATGAAAAACAACGTTTTTGCGAAAGATGTGACCGCTGAGTTCGAAGTCCCTGACAACTAGCTTAAGGGACAGCCTTCAGAAGTTCTTAACTCGAAGGAACCTAGGTAACAGTTGTACTGATGGGATAATAAAATAGTTTGATGGCCAAATCGCATAATCAAGCGGCAACTTTTGGAGAGTTGCCGCTTTGAAGTCCGAAGAGCGCCGGGATCACTTCCCCTGGATGAATTGATCAGCAGAGGCTCTTACTCCATATATCCACAGTGAATACGACATGTACCTCGAGGTGGCGAACCTGCGGCTGGGGCGGAGAGGCGGATAACCGATAGGAAATGTTGGACAGCACTGACCCCCAGATGACACGATACGACACACCTATTAAAGCCATTCAGAATATATCCGGCGATAAGCACCAATGGATACTTGTTGGGATGTGCTAAGCATGTTGCTGTAAGGGCACTAAGCGCTCTAGAATCGACAATCTCTCCAAATGGGTATCCTAGAGGGTACCCCTAATTATTCTGAGGCGTTTTAGCGGGGTTTTATGCAGTGGTGGTAAGATATCTGCGTGGGAGCTGTATTCAGGTAATGTCGATAGAATCCAAGAGGGCCTTGATATAAAGGGAGGAAATGATGAAAAAACTACTTATGGGCCTGTTGTTGTTGGCCGCCATCGGTGCGGTTGTTTACTTCAAGATGAATAAAGGATGCGCTTCGTGCTGCGGCGCAGACGAGACGCCCTCCGAGTAGACATGTCAGCATGACAACCATTACAAGCAAATACTTCCCTATTTAGTCATCCAGATTATGGCATTCTGCTTTTCTTGACACCCCGGTTTCCTGCCCATAGTATTTGGCTACAGGGGATGCGGTAATTTCCCTTGAGTTGAACATCTCACTTCTGTTCGGGGGGCCACATGAAGCCAGCCAACCTATATGCCCTTTCGCCGTCTCTGAGTTCTCATGAGGATTCTTACCTGAATGACATTCCCATAATCCACAGTAACCATCTGACAGAGGTGTATCTCAAGGGAGGGGGTGACATCAGTTCGGAGTCTGATGCCCTAGCATATCGTACAGAGCGTAACAGATAAACGTAGAGCAGGATGATTTGGAGGTGTGTGAGATGATACTAATGTTCGAATTCACCTATCCGGCCCCGAAAGCCCAAGAACTTGCCCAAGCATTTATCGACGATCTGCAGGCCAACCCGATGCCCGATTATGTCAAGTTCGTGGAGGAATACATATCCTGGGGAGCTGACGGCCTTAAGGCTCATACCTACTACGAGCTGGAGAAGGGGAAAGAGGAAGAGGGGTTGAGGTACGTAACGGCTCACGAATTAGCGATGACCAAGGCTGTCGATGGTTTCAGAGTGCTAGATTGCACCCCGGTGTATCGTATGGCCGAAGCTTATTCAGTGATCAACATGAAGGGGCCTGCGGTTTGATCGGGATGTCCTTGGGGCGTCTGCGTGGTGTTCCATCTGAGTGAGAGGAGGGGCGGGAAACCGCCTCTCTTTTTTTCTACTGCGGTATCCTCAAAAGACGTTCGGCTATGGTGAACTCGTGAAAAACAAGGCTGGCGGAGAGGGTGGTATTCGAACCCCCGGAGCCTTGCGGCTCAACGGTTTTCAAGACCGCCGCACTTGCCCGACTTATTGGACGGTATCACTGTCTCGTGTTTGTGATAATCGGCGTTAAAATCGCTAGGATGCCAAATTACCCCTGCATAGCCCTCCTAACGTCCTCGTTGACGACGTGGGTATATAATTCATTTCATTGCTTATATGGAGCTTTTAACAAAGGGGAGCTGCGGCATGAGGAAATCAGCTGTAATCACACTTCTATTTCTCCTGGTGGCGTCAACATTTGTGGTTGGATGCGGGCGACCGCTTGGCGAGAGCGTGCAATGGAACGTACAAAAAGAGGGTATAAAAAACGAGCTCTACGGAGTGTCGGGTTACAGTAGAAACGATCTTTGGGCAGTCGGAATGGAAGGTACCATATTCCACTATGATGGAGATTCCTGGCGCGCCAGCCAGCAAGCGTTTTCAACAGACCTGTATAGAGTGTTCGCTTTGGATAAAACCCACGTATGGGCCGTGGGGAACGACATTAAGGTCGATGGGCAAACCACACACACAAGCATAATCTATTTCAACGACGGTTCAAATCAATGGAAGGAGGTAAAGAGGACGCCTGGTCAAAGAATATCTGCGTTGTGGGCAGCAGACCCTAACCATGTGTGGGTCGTCTCACAGCAAACTCCAAACGTAATGTTCTTCGACGGTAAGTCTTGGTACAATGAGGATGTTCCATTCTCCGGATATCTCATAGACATAACTGGCACTGACAGAAGCCACGTCTGGGCTTGTGGCCAAGATGGAGAGGTGCTTTTCTACGACGGCGAGGAATGGACTACTCAGACTGTTGGCGGAAGCGGTGTTCTTTGTGGTATCGCAGCGGCAGACCCTAGTCACGTATGGACCGTAGGCTGGGAGGAAGCCTCGGGACAACAAGGTGTAATCTATTACTTCAATGGGTCAAAATGGGGGAAGCAGGAAGCTGGCACGGTCAATCAACTCTTTGCCGTCTGCACAGTGGACTCGAAAAACGTGTGGGCAACTGGGCAAAATGGAATTGTCTTATATTGGGACGGAAAGAAATGGGAAGAGCAAAACACAGATTATGGAGTGTGGCTCCATGACATCGCAGCCGCCGATGCGTCCAACGTATGGGCTGTTGGCGCCCCCACGATGAAGGACTCAAAAATCTTTTACGGCAAAGGTGCAATAAAGTAGGCTGTTCACCCGCGAGTTAGCGCACTTATTGCACAGCAGGTAATGGTAAGATGTCATCGACCCAAACGATTCGATAACCCTGCATAGCCCTCTTGATGATAATATAAAAAATACTTATACGGTGGTATTAAAGAATGCGGCGAGTTAACCAGGGGAGTGATGCATTATGACAAACGGAAATCTGCCCTCGCCACCTGGAGGACCAGTTCCACCACCTCCTCCAGGAGGCATAATCCCTCCGCCCGGACAACCTCCAGGATTAGCGCCCAAGAAAAAACGCCACACCCTTTTGATTGTAATTGGCGTAATTGTTGCCTTGGCGATAATTGGCGGAATTATTGGTTCAACGAATAAGAAATCGACTGAGAATAATACTGGAATTCAAGTTGAGGAGACGTCGGCCGTTCAAGAACCAGCAGCTACCCCTTCTGAAACACCTGCCACTGAACCAGCACCAACACCAGCGCCAGCACCTACTCCGGCTCCTGTACCAACTCCAAGTGGGACAGTAAGTCAACAGAACGCACTAGCCAAAGCAAAAGATTATTTAAGCTACGCAGGGTTTTCCCATGACGGACTGGTTGAACAACTGGAGTACGAACAATTTTCACACGATGACGCAGTTTATGGCGCAGATAACTGTGGTGCTGACTGGAATCAGCAAGCGGCTAAAAAGGCCCAAGAGTACATGGGATATTCATCCTTTTCTCGCGGTAGCTTAATCGAACAACTAGTGTATGAAAAATTCACACAAGCACAAGCAGAATATGGAGCTAGTGCTGTTGGTTTGTAATGTTCTATCTGTAACGGAACAGGAATAAGTCAGTAGGAAGATAAATGAAAAGACTAACAGTATTTTTGATTGTAGTAGTTGCAGGATGTTTTTTAATTATGGGCTGTGGAAATTCTACTAGTACTTATAGTAGTGAAGAAACCTCTGCTACCTGCTTATCATTTGCCACATTATCATTTGGGTCAAGATAGGAGACAGATGAAGTTATGGTTAGAATAACCTCTCTGCGAGCTTCAACAGTTTTCTTCTCCTGTTTCGGCACTCCCACTGCTACAAGCAGCCCGATAATCCCTAATAAAGCTCCTAAAAAGAAATAGCCAACAGGGTCCCGATTCTTGCTGTCGGCGATAAAAGCAGCACCAAATCCGCATATTAGTGCCTGCCCGATTACTATTCCGATAATAAGACCAGTGTAGTTGTATTCCATTATAGACATGTTCCCCTACAAAAAGCCCCCGTCTACGGTCACTGACAATGGGATTCAGCTACGAATTCAGCTATCCCATCATAGCCCTCCTAACGTCCTCGTTGACGACGTGGGTATAGATCTGGGTTTATACTTGTGCTTGGTACCGGCGAGGATAAATGGAAGGAGAGCAACCATGACAGCCGAGCCTCTGCTTATGTCGTTCGAAGGAGATGTCGCACGTATCACTCTCAACCGCCCCGAGGT
>Ga0315274_10004516_pt1 | contig 20452 bp, 15 predicted proteins | sample YL17G02_20_MG_FD_203700 | JGI IMG/M metagenome (GOLD analysis project Ga0315274, IMG submission 203700) | Sediment microbial communities from Yellowstone Lake, YNP, Wyoming, USA - YL17G02_20 | ecosystem: Environmental > Aquatic > Freshwater > Lake > Sediment | place: USA: Wyoming | collected...
GATACCAGTCGTGGGCATCCTGCCACCGCTGCCCCTGGCTGTACACCTGGGCGAGCTTCTCGTAGTTCTTGTAGTCCGCCGGGTTTGCCTCGATGGCATTGCGCAGACACGCGGCGGCCTTGTCGAGCAGATCGGGCCGCTTTTGTCTGGCCGTCTCATATTGCTGCAGGTAGAGCCGGCCGTTGAGGTTGGCCGCGGCCGAGGAAAGCGGGTCGGCGGCGAAGGCGGCATCCAGGTACTCGTGTGCCTTCTCGAATTGCCCGGTGGAGGCCGCGAGCAGAGCGTCTTGCATCTTGACTGTGGCGCTCCAGACCGGCCGCCACGCGTAGAGGTAGTAGGCCCCAGCCAGGAGCACAGCACCGGCCACGACGCCGGCTCGCCACGCGGGCGACACCTGCTTGGCTGCAGTAGTGTGGGCATGCTGCTGCGAGCTGCCCGCGACGAGACAGGCCATTGCGATCCAGAATGTCATCCACACGCCGGGCTCGAAGATGGCGAAATCAATCAGGTTGTGCAGCAGCACGGCCAGAACCGCACTGGTGATGGCTGCCGGCAGGATCGCCCGGCCGAAGCGAGATGGCTCCGGAAGCGTGGCCTCCAGCGGCGCCGTGATGAGCACGAAGCCGACGAGGAAGGCGGCCGCCGGTGCGATGTACAGCGTCACGATCTCATAGAGGAAGACCTCGATGCCGCCGCCCGATGTGGTCGGGATCAGGATCGGCCGCAGAACCATCAACGAACCCCATACCACGAACAACATCAACAGGGCCGGCCTGCGGAAGGGTGACGGCCAACGCGTATTCTGGGCGAGCGGGACCTCGACGGTCCGCGCAGCGAGCCGCCACAGGGGCACGAAGATCATCGCGAGGAAGCCGAGCAGGCCCAACGGGCCACACTGGATCGCGAGGCTGAGCACAATATTATGTGGGTCGGAGATCGATTCGAGTGCCGGGGCCGGCTTGTAGTGCGGGTAGTGATTCGAAAAGTTGCCGAGTCCGATCCCGGTCCAGGGATGATCGGTATACATGCGAGCAGAGGCTGTCCAATATTGCCATCGGACGAGCATGGAGTTGCCGCCCGGCAGCGAGCCGTGTTGGAGGCCATAGCTGACCACGATATAGCCCGCTGCGCCGGCCAACAGAAGGACCAGCGGGACGAGGATGGCGAGTACAAGCCGCCTGTGCGCGCCAAGCTGTCTTCGAAAGGCCAGCAGCCCCACGAACAGGGCCAGGCCGGTGAGAAATGCCAGGATGCCCCCCTTACTCTTTGTCAGGAGCAGTCCTGCGACAACCATGAGCACGGCCACTGCAGGCAATAGGGACGGAGGAAGCTTATCGGGGTGAACCTTGCGGTCTGCACGCCTGCGGAGCAGCAGGACGAGGGCGGAAAACGAGGCCAGAATGGAGAACGAGGCGGCCGAGTTGCTCGTGGTGAAGTAGCCGCGGATGCCGCGGGAGTAGAGCCGGTGCTCGAACAGAAACTGCTGGAACGTTCCGGGGTCGATGCCGAGCGGATCGAGCAGCATCTTGGGGTTTTCCTCGTACTGCTCGATTGTGATTCCGTTGCTCACGAAGAGCTGCTCGGCGCACTGATAGGCAGAGACGACGCCCAGAGCAGTCACGACGGCCAGGACCAGGCGGATTCGCAGATCCGTGCTCAGGATCTGAGCCAGCAGCAGGGCGGCGAGGATGGGGCCCAGCAACATCACGGTCTGCGTGATGGCGGCTCGCTTGTCCGAAGCGCCCGCAGCGGCAACTGCCGCGGCCAGGACAAAGAGGACCAGCCCGATCTCCATGCCGGTCATGCGATAGATGAACCTGCCATAGTACACGCGCGCGACCAGCCACAGTACAAACGCGAAAATCAGCAGGCTCGATACGGTCAGACTATACAGGCTGTCGGCCAGATTGGACGGCAGTGTCGAGGCCATCTGTGCGGTCGGGGCCTCCGTGTACGTCACGCGTATCGCCAGAACACACAGGCACAGCGCCAGCAGGATAGCCTCGAGAATTCTCAGCGGCCTGTCCTCGGCAATCGCGGCTTTAGCTGTCTTTCGGGTCATTGCGAATGGTGGTCTCGAAGACTCCAATGATGGCGAGGATCAGGCACGTCTGAATCACGATGAGGATCGCGCCGGTGAGGTTTACTTGGTAGAGGAACGTCGCCCCCAGGCCGGTGCACAGCGTCGCGAGATACAAGGTCAGAACGGTCTGTCTGTCGGTCAGCCCATGCCACCTGAGGCGGTGCGAGAAGTGCTGGGTGTCGCCGACGAAGGGGCTTTTGCCCTGGCTGATCCGCAGCAGGGTGACGCTCGTGAAATCGTACAGGGGTACGGCTACGGCGATCAGCGGCAGCAGGACGGGATACCAGGAACCGCTCTGCGCCTGACGGTAGTAGTCGGTGCGAAGCGTCAGCAGGGCGACGAAGAACCCGACGACGAGCGAACCCGCATCGCCCATGAAGATCGAGGCGGGCGGAAAGTTGAAGACGAGAAAGCCAAGGAGCGCCCCGATGAAGACAATCGCCAGACCGCCAACGAAGACCTGGCCGTTGAGAGCCGCGGCAGTGAGCAGGACGGCGCTGGCGATGGCCGCGATTCCGGCCGAGGCGCCATCCATGTTGTCGAGGAAGTTGAACGCGTTGACTATCAGGACGATCCAGAAGGCCGAGAGCACGGAGGTGATGACTTTGTTCTCGATGAAGAATTCCACGCGGACATCGCCGAGCCAGGCGGCCAAGAACGCCACGCCGAATTGAAAGACCAGCTTGACGAACGGCCCCAAAGCCCGCTTGTCGTCCCAGAGGCCCACGAGGAACAGGATCGTGGCGCAGAGCAAAATGGCGAGCAACTCATTGGACCTGTGCAGGAAATCGGCCGGGTCGAAATGAACGCGCTCGGCCAGCCAGCCGAGATACCCGGGCGCGACAAGGAACCGGATGATGGCCGCCGCTGCGATCAGGAACGTCGCCAGCGTCAGGAAAATCGCCGCTCCGCCCCCGAGCGGAATGATGACACGGTGATACCTGTCCGCCTTCGGGTACGCGACCAGCCCGATCCGGGGGGCCGCCTTCTTTGCGACGGCCGTCAGTGCCGCCGACAACGCCAGAGAGCTGACGAGCAACGCTACCGCCAATAGGATCAGCATCGTTCTCCTGAAATACCCCGCTGCACGCCGCATGGCGGCATCATGGCTCTCGGGCCGTTGCTCTCAACTGCTCCAGAAGCCGGTCTCGAACCTTCGTGAAAAACTCACAATACTGCTGGCTGCGGTAATCCGGGTACGTATGCGCCAGCGGCCGCCAGACGCCCTTGTCGAAGACCAGCGTCACTTCAGCATACATCCTCCTGCCGATGTATATACGGTGAGAATAATTCTTGGTGGTCGCCAGGACAAGCTTCGATGGCTCGATAATTCCGGGGTCGAGATTCACGGGCCGGGGAAACGGCAGGGCGAGCGAGCGGGCCAACTCCTGTTCGAAAGCGTTCGTCCGGTGCTTCATCTCGGCCAGCTCACCGGGGTCGATGAGCTGTGCAAGACTGACGAATTGCCTGAGAATCCGCGGGCCGATCTCGTCCGCGTAATAGCTGGTTTGGTCGAAGGGCCAGATGTCACTGGCAAGGTCGATCGAGCCGATCGCGGATTCCAGGCTGGTCCTCGCCGCCGCCAGGCATCGCTCGTCACAGGCAAGAATGCCTACGATCAGCTTGACCGGTTTGGGCTCCTTGAGTTCCCACATGCTATGCGACCTGCGTCCCTTCGCGGAGTCCTGCAAGATGGAAGTTGGGCTTATATCATTCAAGGAAATCGGCTCTGGGATTTCCTTGAATAATCCGCGTAACCGATTATGCACTGGCGCCGCCTCTCAGAAATCGCGCGACTATTACGGCTCCTCGCCAAGCCAGAAGCATGCAAGCATCAGAATGTCGTCGGTCGTGAGCTTCTGCCTCCCGACACCGGATGCCGTTTCAGGACTTGCCCATCCATGGTTGGACCGCATTTCCTCGCGAGCAGTTCCATGCTGCATTCCGAACGGGGCTTCGCTCACGACGGGGGACTCCGCAACAGCGCCCCCGGTGCCGGCTGGCCGCACGGAAGGGGGCTGTGGCGTTACCTGCGGCGGAAGGGTCTGGTCATCGACGTATGGGCCGTATCGACGGATTGCCTGTGCCCGGATGTACTGCATGATCGGGCCGAAGTGCTGTGCCGGCTCGATGCGGCCGGTCCGCCCCCGGCTGGACGGATACAGGAGCCGCAGGATTTCCTTGCGTTCCCATTCCCTCGGTTCGATCTCATACTTCGCGGAGAACCGATACTCGCCCAGGACAGACAAATCCGGGACAGCGTAAATCGCCGGTGTCTCGTCCTCGCATCCGGCCATCCCCGGCACTACCCAGGGTGTGACGGACCCATCGTCCCAGCCGATATCGAAGTTGCGCTTCACCATGTCACAGAAGAGGAAATCGCCGACGAACCACTGTCCGCGCACGGCCTGGCCGGCGTGCCACGCCGCGGGCCTCGGCTGTACGCCCAGCCTCTGCAACTCCTCGTCGATCACCGCCGTCATGGCCTCCTCGAAGTCCCGGTCGGGATCCCGCAGCGCCTCGACGGCAAGCCGGCAGCCCAACAGGTTCGAGTAGATGTCTTCCCAGGAGAAGGCCGACGGGTACTCCGTATAGAACCCGATGGCCTTGTATCCGAACCAGGTGAGGGTCTCGTGCCAGACCATACCCACATAGGTGCAGTACTCGGCGACCTGGATAGCGACGTCCGAGGCGATCCGTTCCCGCACCTCCCGGGGCAGCGACGCCCAGCCCTGCGGGTACCCGAACTGCAAGTAGTGCTTCGTTGGCTCATGCATTCGATAGGAAAACGTGGCCTTGTCACTCAGCAGCGATTGTTGAAGGTGGTACGCCAGATAGGCTGTCCAGTCGCAGGCCTTTCGCAGATGGGTGATGTCGATGTGGCCGCCGCGACAGGTGTAGACGATGCCGCTGCGCTCCCAGGGGCTGAACTTGTACGAGTGCGGGCCGAGATGGAATGGGTCCGGGTAGCGCGTGCCCACGGTCGAGCTTGGATAGCAGCCGATCCGGGCGCGCGGCAGACCGCGGGCGTCTTTCGCAGGCAGGAATCTGGCGCAAGCGACATTCGCTCCGCCGAGGATCACACACAAATATAACAGAATCTTCGCACTCTTGCCCATTCCAGCCACAGTGCCCTCTATGTCCCATTCTTGCCAGCTCAACGCTTCGCCACGTTCAGAACGTGCCGTGAGCGAAGTCGAAGAGATCCACACTACACACGAGAACTAAACAGAATCCGTATCCGCCGGGTATTGTACCATATTGGCGGCTACGGTCCAAGAGAACCTGCGAAAGATCGTGCTTGGACGCCCGATAATAACGACTCCGATGCTCGACAACAGCGAGACCGCACGCGTGAACACACTTCGCGTGATACTGCGGCAGCTTGGCGGCTCAGACGTCGCAGATGCGGGCGGCGTAGGTCAGCGAGGCCAGCGGGTCCTGCTTCGGGACGAACTCATGGGCGACGTAGCCCTTGAATCCGGTCTCGGCGATGGCCCGCATGATAGCCGGGTAGTACAGCTCCTGCGTGTCGTCGATCTCGTTGCGGCCGGGATTGCCGCCCGTGTGGTAGTGCCCGATGTAGTCTTTGCACGTCTGGATCGTCCGGATAATGTCGCCCTCCATGATCTGGGCGTGATAGATGTCGTACAGGATCTTCACACGCTCGGAGCCGACGCGCTTGCAGACCTCGACACCCCAGGCGGTCTTGTCGAACATGTAGTCCTTGTGATTGACCTTGCTGTTGAGGTATTCGAGACAGATCGTGACCTTCTTCTGCTCCGCGTAGCCGACGATCTTCTTGAGGGCCTCGACGGAGTTCTCGATCCCCACGTCGTCGGGAATGCCCCGGCGGTTCCCGGAGAAGGAGATCACGTTCGGGAATCCCGCGGCGGCCGTGGCGTCGATCGTCTCGCGCAGCTTGGCTATGCACGCGTCATGGAACTTCTTGTCGGCCAGCCCGTCGGTCAGCGAGTGGCTGTTGACCAGGGACACGACCAGCCCGTGCTTCTTGACCGTATCGAATTGGGCCGGGCCGAGCAGATCGATGGCCTTGAGACCCAGCTTCTTGGAGACTTGGCAAAGCTCATCGAGCGACCACTTGCCGTAGCACCACTGGCTCACCGACTGGTTGATCCGCCCCTTGGTGGCGACGGTCTCGACCTTGTCGAGATCGATCGCTGCGGCGGCGTTGCCCGTCAGCCGTGTCACGACCGCCCCGGCGGCAAGCAGGGATGTATTGCGGATCAGGCTTCTTCGCGTCAATTTGCTGCTGTCCATCTGTCTTCTCCTTTGTAGGGTGTGCTGTGCACACCGTTTTCCTGCTGTGTCATTTCGCACCTGCTACACGCGCACGGGTGGCAGCGGCAAGCGCCAGCCTGCCGATGGTTTCTATACACGAACCTTTTCTTTGAGGGAACGAATCAGTTCCACGACTTTCTCCGCCGCCTTGTCAATTGCGACTTTTTCGCTCTCGGCCCTGGCCCGCAGCTTGACCTCGACGTTGCCCTCGACGACGGACTTCTTGCCGACCGTGATCCGGATCGGGATGCCGATCAGGTCCGCGTCCTTGAACTTGATGCCGCCGCGAAGGTCGCGGTCGTCCAGCAGCACTTCCACGCCGCCTTCCTCGAGCTTGCGGTAGAGCTCCTCCGAGACCCTCACCACGTCCGGGTCGTCCTGGTTCACCGGCGTCACGATCACCTCGAAGGGGGCGATGGAGATCGGCCAGATGATCCCATTCCCGTCATTGTACAGCTCGATGGCGGAGGCCATGATGCGGTTGATGCCGATGCCGTAACAGCCCATGAGGCAGGGGTGCAGGGCCCCGCTCTCGTCCTTGAAATTGGCCCCGAGCTTCTGGCTGTACTTGGCGCCGAGCTTGAAGACCTGCCCGACCTCGATGCCCTTCTTGAACAGCAGGGGCACGCCGTTATGCGTATCGGCCGGCTGAGCCAGACGGATGTCGGCCACCAGGACGTTGTCGCCCGCGAGGGGAAAGTCCCGGCCGGGGACGACGTTCTTCGTGTGGTAGTCCGTCTTATTCGCGCCGGTGACGCCGACGGCCTGGGCGGTGACTGCGTGATCGACGATCATTTTGAATACGCGGCCGGCCAGCCCCACGGGACCCGCAAAGCCGACCTTCGCGCCGGTGACATGCTCGATGGTCTCCGGGTTGGCCAGTTCGACGTGCACGCCGCCGAGCGCCTGCGTGAGTTTCTCCGGGTTCAGCTCGTGATCGCCACGGACGAGGGCGGCGACGGTCTGACCCCGGGCGTCGAAGATGAGCGTCTTAATCATGTCCCGCGGCTGAGTCTTGAGGAACGCGCAGACCGCTTCGATGGTACCGACGTTTGGCGTGTGCACGTCCTGCGGCGGTGGGACGTCGCGGGCAGGCTCCTTGGGCAACGGATCGACGGCGGCCTTCTCCAGGTTCGCCGCATAGGAGCCGTCGGCCGTGTAGACGATGGTGTCCTCGCCGGACTCGCAGGGGATTGTGAACTGGTGCGAGCCTGTGCCGCCCATCTCGCCGGACTCGGCCTCGACGATGACGTACTCCAGGCCGCACCGCGTGAAGACCCGGCAGTAGGCGTTATACATCGCCATGTATGATTTGTGGAGGCTCTCGGGCGTCGCGTCGAAGCTGTAGGCGTCCTTCATGATAAACTCACGCGACCGCAGAACGCCGAACCGCGGGCGAAACTCGTCGCGGAACTTCGGCGTGATCTGGTACAGGTTGATCGGCAGTTGCTTGTAGGAGTTGATCTCGGCGGCCGCGTGGAACGTGAAGACCTCCTCGGCGGTCGGGCCGAGCACGTTCTCTCGTCCGTGCCGGTCGGTCAGCCGGAACATGGTCTCGCCGTAATCCACATCCCGCCCCGTCTGGTGCCACAGCTCCAGCGGCTGCAGGCAGGGCACGATGATCTCCTGGGCCCCGGCCCGGTCCATCTCCTCGCGGACGATCTGGATGATCTTCTTGAGCGTCCGCCAGCCCAGCGGCAGATACGTGTACGTCCCGCTGGCCACCTTGCGGATCAGACCCGCCCGGATCATCAACAGGTGACTGGTGATTTCCGCCTCCGCCGGCACCTCCTTCACCGTCGGAATCAGCATCTGGCTATATCGCATGTCCTGCCTCGAATTCCACTGCCTGTTCTATGCCACCGAGACTCCAAAGAGCCAATCCTTATAGCCGAACCCACCCCCCAATGCAAGCGGCAGCCTGCAAATCCGAAGTCTTGGCTCGGCCTTTTCCATTGCCTTGGCCCATGCCTGCCACTATGATAGCATCATGGATGATCTATCCCGACAATGGGCCGAGCGAGCGCAATATGATTTGGACACCGCCGACGCAATGTTCAAGGCAGGACGCTACCTGTATGTGCTCTTCTGCTGCCAGCAGGCGGTGGAGAAGATGCTGAAATCGGTCATCGTGCAGCGCACCGGTAAGTTGCCTCCTCGTATCCACCAGCTTGCGCGCCTGGTGGAGGTCGCCGGGGTGGCAGTCGATGAAAGACAAGTCGATTTTCTGCGGGAGCTCTCCGCATATTACATTCCGACCCGCTATCCTGAGGAGGTCGCAGACCTCGCTCTTGACGCGAAAGAAGAGGAAGCCCGGCGGGTACTGAACCAGTCCAGGGAGTTCATACAATGGCTCAAATCGATATCGCGATAGAGGAACGGGCACGGGCAGCAGTCGCGTGTCTGTCACGGCTCGCCCCAGTCACTGCCGCGTACCTCTTTGGATCACAGGTCGAGGGGCGGGCCGATCGCTGGAGCGACATTGATCTGGCGGTCTTCATCGAGGGCTCGGAGGCTTGGGACCTTCACGACCGGGCCCGTATCGCCGCACAGGTCCAGAGAGAGGCTGGCGATGACATCGAGCTGCACTTCTTCCCCGCCGAGGCACTCCAGCACCATCATAGCGCCAGCTTTGCCGCCTGGGTCCTCCATCACGGCGTCAGACTCGCCGGTTGACTACACATTAGCCGAAGTGTATCCTATCTGCCGATGATGGGAGATGGAATTAGAGTTGGGGCGATGGGTCGCCCATGTGAAGTGTGCGCTATGAAGCAGATCAAGTTCATCATCGAGAAGTATAGCGACGGATATGTGGCGTACCCGGTCGGCATCAAGGGGGTCGTGGTGGGGGAGGGAGATACCTACGAAGAGGCCCTCAAGGATGTGCAGTCGGCCCTCAAGTTCCATATCGAGACATTCGGAGCCGGCGTCCAGGATGGCGAAGCAATCGGTCAAGGTGAAGTCGATGGCTGTGCTGAAGACACGTACCGACAACGAGCGTGTGGAAATCGAGTTCGAGTTGAATTATCTGGCGTCTCTGACGACTCAGCAACGGTTTGAGATGATGCTGCGCAAGAGCCGTGAGATGGCCGCCCTGCGCAAACGACATGGAAGTCGAAGGACTACTCAAATTATTAAAAGAACATAAGGTCAGGTTCGTCATTATCGGCGCGACCGCCTTCCCCGTTCACGGGTACTCCCGTGCAACCCTGGACATCGATATCTTCGTTGAACCGACGCCTCGAAACGCCGAGCGGACACGCGATGCACTCAAGGCGTTCGGGTACGACATGTCGGACGTCAGCGTCGATGACCTGCTCACCAACAAGCTGCTCATCCGGCAATACGTCGTCGAGACGGATATCCACCCCTTCGTGAAAGGGACCACCTTCGAGCGCGTCTGGGCGAACAAGGTCAAATCGAGGTTCGGCGCCACCTTTGTCTGGTTCGCCTCCCTCGACGACTTGATCGAAATGAAGCAAGCGGCAGGCCGCCCGAAAGACAAAGAAGACCTCAAGTTCCTCCGCAGACTCCAACAAAGGAAAGCAGAGCGCCAACACTGATCCCGCTGAGGTCTTCCGTGCGCCCGGCATAGCCTTCCGACGGTGGAAACCCATTTCCATCCCTCCCGTAACCTGCCAATACTGCGTAAAAACAGCGATGGCGTCCCCAGATATCACCGTCGTCAGTAGCTGACTGGCACAGAAAAGTTTGTCTTGGCATCACGTATCTGATAGACTATTAGCGTGAGATTTGACGTTATCAGCCAGATCGAAGCGGTTGAGGTCATGGCGGTCGGGACGAACATCCGTGGCTTGGCCAATTTGCAGAAGGTTTATGGATACCCCGAAGAGACAATTCGCTGTGTGTGTGGATAATACCGATCATGAGGCGTCGCTGATTGTGCGGAAGATCTACGAAGTTCTTCCTGATGAAGAGGCCGCCAAGGATGAGTTGCTTCGGGTGGTGGACGAGAGCGGGGAAGATTACCTCTACCATCTGAGCCAGTTTATACTCGTTGAGTTTCCGGCAGAGGTGGAGCGGGCACTAACCACGGTCTGACTGGCTACGGCTGGTCCACAAGAGTCGGTCGGCGATCCGTCCCGTACCATGCCTCGAGAATCATCGAACAGGGCAAGTGGGTGGGATAGAATGGAGAAGGTCCCCTCTGCTCCTTCGCAGACTCCAACAAAGGAAAGCGAAACGCCAAGACTGATCCCGCTGGGGTCTTCCGTGCGCCTGGCATAGCCTTGCGACGGTGGAAGCCCATTGCCTCTCCCCCCCGTTATGTGCCAAGTCTGCGTAGAAATAAGTATGGCGTCCCCAGATATACCCAGAGGTCGGTGGGAATCCGGGTTAAGCCCTTGTCTGGCAAGGGCTCATCTATGTTTGTCAGTGGCCAACAGAAATCTCCGGATTGCCCGGATTTCAGTTGACGCGCAATCCACGCATATGTATGATATTGACACAACTGAATAGAGAATCATGGAAGCCGAGAGATCCGAAATCCTAAGCTCGAAATCCGAGACAAAGTCAAATGCCCCCAACTTCCGCGTGTGCTTGCCCCGTTTCGAGTTTCGGATTTTCCCCGCCGGCGCGGGGGCAAGCTTGGCCCTGCGAAGGCAGGGCTTCTTCCCCTATCGCGTGTGAAATGGGGGTGAATGGTCAATTTTTTGGGGGGGTGTCGTCACGGCCAGTGAAGCGCATGTCCTCGTCAACCGGCTCAGCGTCGGAAGGTCCACGGGCCTCGGCCCGGCCGATTGTGCGAAACAAAGCCAATTTGAAAGAGGTGTCAAATGGGAGAGCCCAAGCATCGAATCGTCCGACTTCACACCTTACACTTCCCTGAAACCGCCTTTGCGGCGTCAGCAGGGCCTATCATGCAAAACAAAGCCAATTCGGAGGACGTGCCGGCCGGGAGGCGGCCTGCTGTGCGAAACAAAGCCAATTTGTGGGGCCTGTTGGTAAGGGACTGGGGTCTGTCATGCGAAACAAAGCCAATTTCGAGGGCATGGCGCGTTCGACATGGCCTTACGAATGGCGAATGGTCAAGCCATCGGTAAGCCGGCGTTTGCCGCTGCCGCTCGGACGTATGGCTATGGAGCAACCGAGGGGCCGGTTGTTCAAAACAAAGCCAATTTGCGTAGCTTGTTGGCCGGGAATGCCTGTTCACCCCTGCATGGCACCCCCCGGCGTGGTTTCGATCACCCGGCGTCGTACTGGACGTCTATTCCTCGATCTTTTGCAGGAGTCTGCGTCTCCTGTTGTCTCGCCGCCGCAGGATGATCATGATTGTCGCGATGGCGGCGTACGGGACCAACAGCTCCTTCGGGGAACCATCGGCCGTCGTCGAGAGGGAGCAGCCTCCGCCTCCGTCGCCACTGCCGGCTCCCACGGTGGCACTGCCGGTCTCGGAATTGCTGGCGACGAGATAGAACGCGGTGAAGTGCGTCGTCTTGAACCGGAGGGCATTCAGGTCGGACGAGACGACAATATTCTCCACATCCGTGATCCCTTGCTGGCTCAGGGCGCCTGTGAGCGAGTCATACCAGTACGGCAGGGCGTGGCGGCCGTCGCCGCTGGAATAGCGGTAGGGAATGGTGACGGTGACCGGCTGGTCGAAATCGACGCCGCTGGGCCCGAAATCATAGCTTCCCAGGCACTCGAGGGTCTGGACCTGGGGGTTGATGATACGCGAGATCGTCACTCGCATGTCGGTCTGGCAAGCCCCTGGAGGCACGATGATGGAGACATCCTCCGGCTGATCGATGGCGGCCGGCTCCGTTCCGATCATTGCCCCGACGGAGGCCGCCACCAGTTTCGAGTCCAGTGGATTGGGGTCGATGAATGTTCCGGCAGCGTAGTAGATCTGCGTCGGCTGGTCTCTGTCGTCCGACCAGACCACATACGGATGGCCGTGCGTATTCACGCCGATGGCGGGCTCGCTCTGCCCGGCGTTCGTGCCATCGTCGCCCACGCGAATATTGGTCCTTGACACTCCAGATCTCACTTCGGTGAAGTACAGGTCGGTGTCATTGTTGCCGGCGCCCGCGTGACGGGAGTCCTGCCAGCAGGCGAAGGCCCTGCTGCTCGGGGCACACGTGATGGCCGGCGATACCTGGTCCGCACCGGAGGTGTCGTCCACGATGTTGCGACCGCTCACGGGACTGCTCGGCAGACCGGCCGAGGATGCGTAGTAGATGTCCCGATCGCCGTGGGCGTTGTCCACCCAGAGCAGATGGAGGGTGGCTCCACCCGGCTCGGCGGCCACCGCCGGATCGGTCTGCGAACTGGAAGTGGTGACAACCGGCACGTTGGTCCATGGACCCGCATTGGAGGTGGCCGCGTAGATATCTGCTTGGCCGTTTCTCATGTCCGTCCAAACGATGTACGCGGTATTCTGCCCGCCGACCGTCAGGTCGGGCTCCGTCTGGTTCGCCGCATTTGATGTGACTCGCGAAACATCCGTGGAGACGAATGCATTCGTCGAACTGGCGACATAGATGTCCTGGTTGCCGTTGCGGCCGTCCTGCCAGGCCACGTAGGCCCGGTTGGGCGACTGGCCGTCGACGGCGATGGCCGGGTGGGTCTCGTTGTCATTGGAATCCGAGATGCGGGTCTCCCGGGAGAAGTTCTTCCGATCAGAGGAGATGGACGCGAAGATATCCCAGTTGCCGCGTCGGTTGTCCTGCCAGACCACGTACACCTTGCCGTCAGGGCCCGTCGCCAGGTCCGGGTTGCACTGGTCCTGAGCGTCGGCCGTCAGTCGCACGGGAGTCTGGAAGGACTCTGCGGTGGGGGCGAGTTTGGCCACGTAGATATCCCTGCTGCCCAGAGGACCTGCGTGCCAGGCCGCCCACAGGTTCCCGGCCGTGTCGCGTACGGTGACGGGCCGGCTCGCGGCGGCGGAGCCTGTGCCCGTGCTCAACGCCCTGTTCGCGCCGAACGACTGCATCTCTGTCACATAGGAGTAGGAGTACTCGCTCATGACGTTGCCCTGCAGGTCAGCGGCGTTGACCTTGACAACCATCGTCTGGTCGCATTCCGCCATCTGATCAGGCTGATAGATGTATCGGTAATCGTTCTTGGAGCCTGACCTGCCGCATCGGCCATAGGGACTTGTGTAGACTGCCTCGCTGCCCTGGTAGACGATCTGATCGTTCACCCGAATCACCACGGTGCCGGTGTCCACGCCTGTGCCCGCATCGGTGACGTGCAGCGTCACGAGATTGTTCAGGGGCACTTGAATGGAATCAGGCTCAGGCGAGCACCGCGCGATAACCGGGGCCGTCGTGTCGGGTTTGGCGGCCACGACCACGATGGTGGCTGTTCTGGAGGCGCTGAGGTTGCCATCGCTGGCGGCAAAGGTGATATCATACGAGCCGGTCTGACTGGATGTGGGCGTCCAGGTGAAATTCGGACCGCTGAGGTTTGCCCCTGCGGGCATGCCGCCGGCGGAGTACGTCAGGCTGTCGCCGTCTGGATCGGTGGCGGTGATGCTGAACTCCAACGTGTTGCCCGTGTCGACAGAACGGTCGCTGATGCTGCTCATCGCCGGCGTCCTGTTCACGTTCGCGACGGAGATTGTAACGACCTCGGAGTCCTGGTCGCGGCCGTCGCTGACGGCAAAAGTCACCTGGTAGCTGCCCGCCTGGTTGTAGCCGGGCCTCCAAGTGAAGGTCTGCCCCGAGAATGTTGCGCCGTTCGGCAGACCCGAAGCGGAGTAGGTCAGCATGTCCTGGCTGTCGGTGTCAGTCGCGCTGACCGGAAAGCTCAGTGAAGCGTTCTCGTTGACGGATTTGCTCCCGATCGCCGCGAGCACGGGCCGTGAATTTGGCGTTGTGACGGTGATTGTGATCGTCGCGGAGTCCTGGGCTTGCCCATCGCTGACCGTGAACGTCACCTCATGGCTGCCGACCTGGCCGGCTGCAGGTGTCCAGGTGAATGTTCGGTTGGAGAACGTCGCGCCCTGCGGGAGGCCGGACGCCGAATAGGTCAGTGTGTCTCCGTTGGGATCGCTGGCGGTTACCGCGAATGTCAGAAGCGTGCCGACCGTTGCATCCTTGTTCCCAATCGGGGCAAACACTGGACCGCTGGCACCCGCGCCGCTCGCTCCATACTCATGACGGCCCGCATCCGGGTCCGCATCCCTCGCAGCGCCCTGGTAATCGGTTTCCGCATAGTTGTCCACATCGGCAAACCCCCGGGCGAGAGAGTCTCTTGCCAGGTTGTACTGGTGCGCGATGCTCGCAAGGGGCCAAGTGCTCACTACATAGGTCTTGTCTGCCTGCAAGGTCCAGGCGTCGAAGGCATGGTCGTTGAAGTTGCCACCGCCGACGAAGATATTGCCCCCGACAGTGAATTGCTCGATGTTGGTGCTCTGTGTGGGCGACCAGCAGAACACTTTGTTGCCCGGCCATGCCGCGTCAAGCTGGGCCTGCGTCTTGCCGGAGTCGTAGGCGTACATGACATTGCCTCGAGCCGTGCAGCCCACGGGAAGACTGCTGACGTTTCCAGCTATGATGTTGCTGCATATCTTGACAGAGGCCATCCCATTGTGATAGGGCGCTGGGTAAACGACAAAGGCGCCCAGGTGGTTATAGCCGGATTGTATTGCAGCACGCCGATTGCCGCAAAACGTGTTGTTGACGATCCGACAGCCTGAACCAAGGTCGTGGATTTCGACAAACTGGTAGTTGAGGCCGCCGACTATGAGGTTGTTCTCGATAGTCACATTCTGGTAGCCGCCCCAGGGATTGACCCTCGTTATGGCGGTGGGGTTCCACGCCCTGCCGGGATTGCTGTCACTGACAATCGGACTGGAAGCATTGAAGGTATTCTCGCTCGTGGCGCGGCAAATGTAGATGGTCGTACTGCCGGACGCCGGGGGGCGGCTCGGATCGACCATGCCCTTGGCGCCGGTTGCCTGCTGGGTCACCGCCTCACCGGCCGTCAAGATGTTGCCTGCACTACTCCATGAGCCGGCAAGGGCCACGGCGCCATCCATCGCATCCTGATAACCCCGAATGGGAGAAGAGTTGCCCACGCAGTAGAAGCGATTGTTCGTCACCGTCAAATTGTTGGTGAGATGGATGCCGGACCCGTGATGCGGGATTGTCTTACCGGCGTCGGCGTAAGCAAGCATCTGGCTGTAGATATCGTTGTTATGAATCAGTTCGCCGCCTGAGCATAGGATGCTGCTTGCGCCCGTGTGGTATATGCGTGAGTTCTTTACTTCGCAGTGGCCGTTGTTTGGGCCTGTGAAATCGATGCCGAACACGCCCGCGTGGTGGATATCACAGTCATCAAAGATGATGTAACTGAAGCCGATACCCGCATACTGCCCACATTTGACAATCATGTCCGTGCAGTTGGCCCGCAGGTAGTCGCCCGAGCCGTCCATCACCATTGTTCCGGAGAGATCGCAGTGCAGGAACTTGATGTAGTTCCCGTTCGTCACCTCGACGGCTGCCGTTCCAACCCCCGTTGTCGTCTGGACTACGGTGCAGCTATCCCACACGATCCAACGGTCAACATCCCTCCAGAAGGTGATCGACTGAATGACGGGGCTCGCCCCTGGTTCGGGCTTGAAGGTCACAGCGTCAGCCCACGAAGCACGTCCGCTGTTCGCGTTACGATCGATGACTACGGGACCGTGATTTCCCTGCATGAGGTAGATGGTAGAGCCGTTGGCAGCATTCTGCTCTGCAAAGGGGATGGTCTTCCATGCATTTTCGCGACTTTGCCCGTCGCGTGCGTTGTTGCCTGAGACCGGGTCCACAAAGTAGGTGGCCGCTGCCGCCGAGGATTCAACTACTGCAACGAAGAACATGGCCGCCGCAAGCGTCCGGAGGATTTGAGAAACGGATGGGAATCGGCCCTGTCTCATCGCAACACTATCTACGTCCAGCCGCATCATTGTGTTTCCCCCAGAACTGTGTAGCTTATGGGCGCTCATAGTCTGCGCGACTTCTCAATCAAAGTCTACAAAATGACCACCGACTTCAAAGATTGAAGCGCCACTGGAGGTCACGTGAGGGCTGGGGAATCAGGTCGAGGGACGGCCTGATTATCGGGGTCTCGCGGCTGCATGCGAGCCTGTTCTTTTTATTGTATTGGGACTTGACAGTGACGCACTGTCCCCGTATAAGAGAAAGGATCAGGGCGCTTCCGCAAGGATGGGGCGGGAATCATGTCTCTATTTAGGATCTGGGTGATTCGCGAGTTCAGGGAACTAGGTTCTTTGGGGTCAGGATGATGTCACCGCGAGATCAGAACCGTCGGACCGATCATGGTTGTGGTCGCGTGTAAACACTTGTAAAGGAATGACTTAGGGCGTATGATGCGGATTGATCTGCCGGTGTCACCTGTCGAGCAGCCGACGATTGTCACCTTCAAACTGTGTCTGCATGTCTCTCCGCACGGGTGCTTTCCAGAGAGTATTGGGAGGTGAGGTTGACGATTGGTTGAGATCGAAATCCTCCGTTGAGTCTTCCATGAAGCCACAGCCCGGCCGGTCACGACTGCATCCGGTGTGGGTCAGGGGGACTCTGCGGCATCCTCCCGGGTCGCAGGAGACTGGCCGAAATGCTTAACTGTGCTGTCCCAGCGGGACGATAATACCATTGCCAAAGCCGCAGGAGGCACCCAAACGTGTGCGACAACTGTGGCTGTTGAGGTCGGTGCATAAGAAAGCTAACACATTCGCAAACTTTTGTCGGATAAGGAGTTACGGCGCGCTATTTGGCGCAGCCGACGGGGACGGAGTCTGCCAAGAGGGTGCCGGGAACGGGCAGGAATTTGACGCGCTGACATGACGGCCGGTCCGGTAATACGGGTGTTTACCCCCTGCAATTCCTCATGTCCCGCACATGGGGCCGTCGTCTCGGCCACCACGGGGTGAACCACGGAGAACTATGGGTACTGAAATTGGCGAGGCGAAAGTCGTGAAGAAGTTTGCACTGATTGGCGCCGCTGGGTTCATTGCCCCGCGACACATGAAGGCGATGAAGGACACCGGCAACGAGCTGGTCGCCGCACTGGATAAGAACGATTCGGTCGGCGTGATCGACTTGTATTTTCCGGACGCGCACTTCTTTACAGAGTTTGAGCGTTTTGACCGACATCTGGAAAAGCGTCGTCGCGGCAGCGGGGAGAAGGTGGACTATGTGTCCATCTGTTCCCCCAATTACCTGCACGACGCACATATCCGCTTTGCCCTCCGCATTGATGCGGATGCGATCTGTGAGAAGCCGATCACCTTGAATCCCTGGAACGTGGATGCTCTGGAGCAAATCGTGCAGGAGACAGGCAGGAAGGTTCACACGATCCTGCAACTGCGACTGCACCCGGCCATTGTCACGCTGAAGGACCGGATCAACGCTGCGCCGGCCGATAGAAGGCACGATATCGATCTTACCTACATCACACCGCGAGGAAGATGGTACATGGCTTCATGGAAGGGCAATGGGGAGAAATCGGGGGGCGTTGCGACGAATATCGGGGTCCACTTTTTCGACATGCTCCAGTGGATCTTCGGCGACGTCCAGTACAACATTGTCCACGTGGATGAACCTGCCAAGGCGGCCGGATTCCTGGAACTGAAACGCGCCAGGGTCAGATGGTTCCTGTCGATCGATGGCCGCGATCTGCCGAAGTACCCGGAGGAGAAGACCGGCACTTTCCGCTCGATCACGGTGGATGGCGAGGAGGTTGAATTCAGCGGCGGGTTCACCGACCTGCATACGAGGAGCTACGAGGGCATCCTGGCGGGGCGGGGTTTCGGTCTGGCGGAGGCCAAGGCGGCCGTGCAAACGGTCTCCGACATCCGCCGCAGCAAGGCCATCGGACTCAGGGGCGACTACCACCCATTTCTGAAGAAGCGCCTTTGAAGCAGGATCATAATTCGTGATCGGGAATTTCCGTAACGGATCGATTGGAGAGGTATGCGATGACATCAAAACTGATCAAGAAGAAGAATATCTTCATCACGGGGGGAGCGGGGTTCATCGGCTCGACACTGATCGAACGGTTGATCGAGGACAACAACATTACTGTCTACGACGATTTCCGTCGGGACTCCCTGAGCTCCAAGCCCTACCATTCGCATCCGAATCTGCGAATCGTCAAGGGGAACGTGTTGGACTACCCGATGCTCAAGCAGGCCATGGAAGGATCCCATTACGTCATCCACTGTGCTGCGATTGCAGGCATTGACACGGTGATCAAGCGACCGACCGAGACGATGCGGGTGAACATGATCGGGACCGCCAACACGCTGGAGGCGGCCCGCGACCTACCCGATCTGCAACGTCTGGTGGATTTCTCGACCAGCGAGGTGTTCGGCCAATCGGCGTTTCGGGCGGAGGAGAACAACACCACGCACATCGGGGCCGTGGGGGAGGCACGGTGGACGTACGCGGTCAGCAAACTCGCCGGCGAGCATCTGGCCAAGGCATACCATGACGAGTACTGGATGCCGACCGTGACGCTCAGGCCCTTCAACATCTACGGGCCCGGCCAGGTGGGGGAAGGGGCCATGAGAATCTTTGTGGAACGCGCGCTGGCGGGCGAGGATATCCAGATTCACGGCGATGGAAACCAGATCAGGGCCTGGTGCTACATCGATGACTTCATCGATGGGCTCTTGCTGGCTATGACTCACCCCAAGGCCATCGGCGAATCCTTCAATATCGGCAACGCTCGGGCGGTCTTGACAATCTATGGTCTGGCCCAGACAGTCGTGCGGGTCCTGAATTCATCATCCAAGATCCTGTTCACGCGGAAAGACTATGCGGATGTGGAATTGCGCGTCCCCAGCGTGGCCAAGGCCAGGGAGCTGCTTGGCTTCGAGGCCAAGGTGGACCTGGAAGAGGGCATCACCAAGACCGCTGAGTATCTCAAGGGGGTGCTGGCGTGATGGATATCCGCCTTCCATTAGCGAAGCCGACGTTCGACGATCGTGAAGTCGAGGCAGTGCGTCGCGTCCTGGCGAGCGGCTGGGTCGTGCAGGGCCCGGAAGTCGCCGCGTTCGAGCAAGCCATCGCGGCTATGCACGGAGCCAGGCATTGTATCGCCGTCTCGTCGGGTACGGCGGCCCTGCACCTGTGTTATCTGGCACTGGGCCTTGGCCCGGGGGACGCACTGTTCATCCCCAGTTTCGCCTGGCCCTCGGCGGCCAACATGGCAATCGTTGTCGGCGCAAGGCCCGTGTTGGTGGACGTTCTACCCGAAACGTATAACATGGATCCGGCGGACCTGCATCGGCGGATTGCGCAGTGCATAGAGCAGAATTGGGGGACGCCGCGGGTTGTGGTGCCCGTGCATGAATTCGGCCTGGCCGCCGATCTGAATGCGATCCTGGATGTTGCCGGCGCATTTGGCCTGCAGGTCATTGAGGATGCGGCGTGTGCTCTGGGGGCCGCCTACAACCGTAAGCCCGTGGGCACCTTTGGCCGCATGGGCATCTTCAGCTTCCATCCGAGGAAGGCCGTCACCACAGGGGAAGGCGGTGCCATCGTGACCAACGATGATGCCTTGGCCGAGGCCTGCCGGATGTGGCGCAATCACGGACAGACGATACGTGGCGCCCGTCGCGATTTCGAAGAGCCCGGCTTCAACTACAGAATGACCGAGCTGCAGGCGGCTGTTGGCCGAGTGCAACTGGAGAAGTTTCCCGCCATTCTGGCTCGCCGGCGACGGATCGCGGGGCAATACTTGACCCAGTTGAAGGACTGCCCGGGGATTCACCTTCCGGCCGCAAGCCCCGAGCATACTTGGCAGACGTTCATGGTCGTTCTGGACGAGAATGTAGAGCAGCGTGCTGTTGTGGAGACGCTGGCGGGCGAGGGCATTGGCGCGGGTCCGGGCTCGGTGGCGGCCCACTCGCAGGAGGTCTATGGCCGCAGGCTCGGGTATCAGCCGGCCCATCTGCCTGTGTCAGATGGACTTGCATCACGAGGACTGGCTTTACCTCTATACTTCGACCTGACCGATGAACAACTGCGCCTGTGCGCCGATATTGTGCGCAGAGTCGTAAAAACACTTGCTTCCGCGACGTGAGCTGTC
>Ga0315274_10004517_pt1 | contig 20452 bp, 22 predicted proteins | sample YL17G02_20_MG_FD_203700 | JGI IMG/M metagenome (GOLD analysis project Ga0315274, IMG submission 203700) | Sediment microbial communities from Yellowstone Lake, YNP, Wyoming, USA - YL17G02_20 | ecosystem: Environmental > Aquatic > Freshwater > Lake > Sediment | place: USA: Wyoming | collected...
GGGAAGTAAGAATGAAATCCTGCATCTCGTCGTCAATGGCCATGGCTTCGAAGATTCCTATCCTGCCCTTGTATCCGGTGAAGTTGCATTTCTCGCATCCTTTGATCTTGGCTATTTTCATGTCCGGTTTTAATTCCGGCATATCCACTCCCTTGGGAAGACCTTCCAGGTCTTTTTTGATTTGTTCGAATAGTTCTTTGGAAATAGTTTCCATTTCGGTGCATTTGGAGCAGACCTTCCTCACCAATCTTTGGGCGATGGCGACATTGATGGCCGGGGCGATGTTAACCGGTTTTTCTCCCAAGGCCTGCAATCTGGCAATGGTTCCGGCAGCGTCATTGGTGTGGAGAGTCGACAGAACAAGGTGTCCGGTTAATGCCGCTTGAAGGGCGATTGAAGCTGTTTCCAGGTCTCTGATTTCTCCGACCAGAATTGCGTCGGGGTCCTGCCTGACGATTGATTTCAGCCCCGCGGCGAAATCGTAGCCTTTTTTGGGATTGACCTGGGTTTGGGAAATTCCTTCAAGGTGGTATTCAATCGGGTCTTCAATGGTGATGACTTTTATTTCCGGGTTCCTTATCTTTTTTAAAAAGGCGTAGAGGGTGGTTGTTTTACCGGAACCGGTCGGCCCGGTGACGATAATCATCCCGTTGGGCTTTTCCGCCTGGACGTTGAATATTTGATAGAGGTCTTTTCTTAATCCCAAATCTTCCAAGCTGATCAGATTTTTGGGATTAAGAACCCTCATGACGATGGTTTCTCCGTATTCGGTGGGAAGGGTGGAAACCCTGATTTCTATTTCCTCAACTCTGTCTTCTCTGTTCAATAATATGGAAAAACGTCCGTCCTGGGGCTTATCTTCAACGTTCAATTTCAGCCCGGAAAGAAGCTTTATCCTCGAAACAATTCTTTGGTGCTTTTGCGTATCGAAAGAAACAACCTCCTGCAGGACCCCGTCAACCCTCACCCTTAAGGTCGAACCCTCTTCGGTGGCTTCAATGTGCATGTCGGAACTGTCGAGGACTATCGAGCCGAACATCAGTGATTTTAAAAGAATGGAAATGTCTTTTGCCGAAAGTTCCTCCGCCTTCTTCTTTAACGAGGGAACGCTTGTAATTTCTTTGGCAAACTCTTCGGCCAATTCTTTTTCTATTTCTATTTTTTCTGTTATTGTTTCCATATTTTATTATTTTAAACAAGAGAGGACCTTGTCTTTTGCCAAGCTTATGGATATTTGTTCGGTCAGGAACAGGGCGCCGTTTCCTTTCGAAACTCCCTTAAAGTTGTTTATTATTTTTTCAACCAGCACTTTTCTGTCGGAATAGAATATTCCTTTCACCGAAAGGGGGGAAGTGCGGCTTTCCCACAGAAGCAGGAAAGAGGGAATCTTGAAGAAGTTCTTTATCTTTTCCACGACAAAGGCCAGGTCTTTGGAAGTGGCTCCGTTTTCGAACAGGTTCTTTTCCGACAGGGAAGAGGTGTATATGTTTTCCTCTTCAATGTAGTTGATATTTTTCAAGACTACTTCCAGAAGTTTTGTCTGCGGGCTGTTTGAGTCGAGAAGATTTAAGTCCCCCCCGTGCTTAAAAAGCCATTTTATGGTCGGAATGTTCTTCTTGTTCTTTATATTTTTCTGGGAGGAAGTGAGTCCGTATAAAAGGAAATTGGCAACATCCCTATTCATGTATTCCTGCCCCAGTTCCTTCAAAAGGCAGGAAATTTTCTGGGATAGCGATTGTTCGTCTTCCACCAGGTTGATTTCTCCGTAGTTTTGATTATTCAAATCGTTGTCGATATTTATAACCGTGCAGGCGTAGAGCTGGTCCAAATTATTGGCGCAAAGAGCTTCGACTTCCTGGAATTCTTCGATGCCCACGGTAAGGAGGACGTCGTAATTGGAATCGTCGCCGGACAGAAGATATTCGGTTCCTGTGATTATCTTACAGGAAAAATTTTCGTCGTTGGTCTCGCCGCTTTTGGGAGTAATATACAAATCGATGCCATCATCTTTTTTTTCGTAATAGACTTCGGAAACGTCTTCTTTGAAAGAGATGTGGAATTTTTTCTGCTCTTTGTTTTTCAGCAAATCAATGATTTTCCCCGGGATTTCTTCAACGGGGAAGAAGGCCTTTTTGTTCGTGCTTTTTAAGGCAAAAAAAAGAGCCAAAGTCGCTCCTACGGCATCGTCATTTGCATTAATTTTGGTCAAAATACCGATGTTTCTGGCATTTTCTATGCTGTTTTTTAATCTCAATATTTCTTCCATATTCTTGCCTTAACATTACTTTATTTTGAGGCAAAAGTCAATCATTTTCTTTTTCTTCCAAAATAGTGTAATCTATGAATATATGGAGTATTTGACGGAAAATTCAAAGGAAACAAAAGAAGTGGGGAAAGAGCTGTCAAAACAGTTAAGGGCCTCCAAAGGGGCTCTTGTTTTCGGACTTAAAGGGAATTTGGGCGCCGGCAAAACCACTTTTCTCCAGGGGTTTGCCAAAGGGCTGGGGACTAAAGACAGAATAACCAGTCCGACCTTTGTGATAATAAAAAGATTTAGCATTAAAAAAGGGAAATTCAGGAATTTTTACCATTTGGACTGCTACCGGATAGAAAGTTTCAAAGAAATGAATAATCTGGGTTTTGAAGAAATCATTTCCGACTTTAGGAATATTGTTTGCATCGAATGGCCGGAGAAGATAAAAAAGATTCTTCCTCGGGGCACCGTTTTCATCAATTTTCATATTTTGGGAGAGGATAAAAGAAGAATAACAATCGACTATGGAAAATAAAGAAAACTTTGTAATCATTGATGCCAATTCAATAATCCATCGGGCTTTTCACGCTTTGCCTCCCCTGAAAACCAAAGACGGGGAGATAGTCAATGCCGTTTACGGCTTCCTTTTGGTCTTATTCAAGCTTTTGAAGGAATTGAAGCCGAAATATCTGGTGGCTTGTTTTGATTTGCCTTTGCCGACTTTCAGGAAACAGGCCTTTGCCGAATACAAAGCTCACCGCAAGAAAGCTCCCGATGAATTGTACAATCAGATTCCCGTGGTCAAGGAAGTTTTAAGAAAGTTCAACGTTCCCGTTTTTGAAAAAGCCGGTTATGAGGGAGACGATTTGATCGGAACATTGGCCCAAAAGAGCAAGAAGAACAATATTGTTGTTTCCGGCGATTTGGACAATCTGCAGTTAATCAATGAGAACACTTTCGTCTATTATTTAAACAAGGGGGTCAAGAGCTCTGTTTTGTACGATAAGAAGGCTATAGGAGAAAGATATGAAGGACTGTCGCCGAAGCAGTTGATTGATTTCAAGGGTTTAAGGGGCGACGCATCCGATAATATTCCGGGAGTCAAAGGCATTGGAGAAAAAACGGCTTTGAAATTGATAAAGGAATTCGGGAGCATTGAAAACTTATATCTTAAAATGGAAAGAGGGAAAGCCGATTTGCCGGAAAAAATAAAGGAAAAACTGATTAAAGACAAGGAAAGGGCGTTTTTGAGTAAAAATCTGGTGGAGATAAAAATAGATGTTCCGGTCGAAGTTGACATGAAGAACTGCGAATGGGGCGGATATGACGAAAAAGAAGTTGTTAAAATGCTCAAGAATTTCGGATTTAACAGTTTGATAAAAAACGTGTCTGTTGAAGAAGGCAAAACGGTTGGTGAAAATTTGAAGTTGTGGTAAAGTAGAGGAAAGAAAATGTACGAAGAAAAGCCAAACTTCAAAGAAACTAAAGAAGAAGCTCTGCGAAGAGTAAGAGTGGCCCTTTTGAATATATTGGAAGATACCGATGAGGCCAGAAAAGAGGCGGTCAACGAGAGAAACAAGACAATGGCAATAGTCGAAAACCTCACCGACGGCATTTTACTTTTAAACAGCAGGAGTGAAATTGAGATTATCAGTCCGCCCATTATTGATTTTTTCAGGAAAGACAAGGAAGCGGTTGTCGGAAAAAATATTATAGAGCTTTTAAACGGAGAGGAATTCAAGACGCTGAAGGAGGCATTGATAGACGATAAAAACAAGAAGATTAAAATTGTCTACAGGCAGGAGGCATCGGTAGGGAAAAGGCTTGACTTGGAAGTATCGACTGTTTTTTTGAAAGAAGAGATGAAAGAAAAAGGAATTTTAATTATTTTCCATGATGTTACCAGGGACAAGCTGGTCGAAAGAATGAAGAGCGAATTCGTTTCAATTTCCGCCCACCAATTAAGGACTCCTTTGTCCGCAATCAAATGGACTTTGAGGATGGTTTTAGACGGGGACACCGGAAAATTGAACGCAGAGCAGAAAGATCTTTTGGAAAAAACCTACACCAGCAATGAAAGGATGATTGGCCTGATTAACGACCTTCTTGATGTTTCAAGGATAGAAGAGGGAAGGTTTTTGTACAAACAGGAAATGGGACAGCTGGAAGATGTCATTAAGGCGGTGGTTGAAAGTTCCCAGGAACTGCTGAAGATGAAGAAGATAAGCTTGATTGTCGACATTCCCAAAGAGAAAACGCCCAAGGTGAATATTGACAAGGAAAAAATCGGATTGGCCGTGCAGAATCTTTTAGAAAATGCGGCGAAATATACTCCCGAGGGCGGCAGCGTCCACATATCCCTTGAAAAATTGGAAACGGAAGTTGTTTTTAAGATAAAAGACACGGGAGTGGGGATACCCGACTCCCAGCAAGAGAGGATATTTACCAAATTCTTCAGAGGAGATAATGTCATCAGGATAGAGACCGAAGGATCCGGCCTGGGACTGTATATCACCAGGAATATTATTGACGCCCACCGGGGCAAGATTTGGTTCGAGTCAAAAGAAGGAAAAGGAGCCACTTTCTATTTCTCCCTTCCTTTTCCGAAACATTGACCGTTTGATATATTAGGTTTAAAATATATAAAAACATATGTTTAAAAAAATATTGCTAATCGAAGACGATAAATTTTTGAGGGACTTGATGAATAAGAAGCTTTTGAGCATGGGCTACGATGTTGTTGCCGCTGCTGACGGGGAGAGCGGACTGACTATGATAAAAGAATCAAGGCCCGATGTGGTCCTTCTGGATTTGATCCTTCCCGGCATTAACGGGTTTGAAGTTCTGGAAAGAGCTAAAAAAGATCCGGAAACGGCCAATATCCCCGTAATTATTCTTTCCAATCTGGGGCAAAGCGAAGATATAGAAAAAGGATTGAAGCTGGGAGCCAAGGACTTTTTGGTCAAAGCCCATTTCACTCCCCAGGAGATTATTAATAAACTTAAAGCCATTTTAGATTAATGCCCGAGCTTCCCGAAGTAGAAACAATAGTCAGAGATTTAGACAGAGAGGTCCGGAACAGGACCTTTCTTGATGTTTGGACCGATGCCAAGAATCTGATAAAAAGGGAAACCCTTTCAAGTTTTAAAAAAAAGATAGTCGGAAAGAAGATATTAAGAGTGAGAAGAAGGGCGAAGAATATTTTAATAGAATTGTCAGATGATTACATTCTTTTAATTCATCAGAAAATAACGGGACACTTATTGTTGGGAAAATGGAAATTGGAAAAGGGAAAATGGATTGCCGAAAAAGAAAGTCCGCTTTCGCTCGACCCCATGAACAGATTTCTCCACGTTGTATTCTTTTTAGACGACAAAAGGCAATTGGCCTTGTCCGATGCCAGGAAGTTTGCCAAAGTTGAGTTGTGGAAAAAGGAAGAACTGGAAAAATCTAAAGAGTTCTCCGCTTTAGGCCCAGAGCCGTTAGCAAAAGATTTCACTTTGGAAAAGTTTAAGAAACTGTTTGAAAAGAAAAGGGGGAAGATAAAGCAGGTTTTAATGGACCAGAATTTCATTTCCGGCATAGGCAACATCTATGCTTCGGAAATACTTTTTGAGGCGAGAATCCATCCGGAGGAAGATGTTTCAAAGTTAACAAAAAGCGATTTGGAAAAAATATACAAGGCGACGAGGAGGATTTTGATAAAATCAATTGAATTAAAGGGAGACAGTTTCTCCGACTTCCGTACCATTTACGGAGAAAAAGGAAAATCACACGAAGTGGTCAAGGTTTATCAAAAGGAGGGGGAGAAGTGCCTCCGATGCGGAGGATTGATTAAGAGAATAAAACAAGGAGGGAGAAGTTCTTTCTTCTGCCCTAAATGTCAAACAAAAAAATGATAATACTATTGCACGGAGAAGACGCATACCGGATGAGAAGGAAATTAAAGGAGATAATGGAGGAGCACAAGCAAAAGCACAAAAGCGGGCTTAATTTAAGATACTTGGAAGGGAAAATTGTTTCTTTTGACGACTTAAGGAACGAAATGCTGGGAATTTCCATGTTTAAAGAAAAAAAGCTTGTTGTCGTTTCCGATATTTTCTCCAATTTAAAATTAAAAGAAGAGTTGTTGGAAAAAGGAAAGGTCTTTGCCGACTCGGACAATATTCTTCTTTTGACTGAAAATTCGCATATTCTTAAAAAAGAAAAGCTTCTTTCTTTTTTGGGAAAAAAGGGGGAAGTCCGGGAGTTTGAATTATTAAGCGGAGTTAAATTGGATAATTGGGTTAAGAAAGAAGTTGAAGAAAGGGGAGGGAGTATTGATAATAATGCTTTGGAAAAGTTGATTGAATACGTGGGGGGAGATTTGTGGCAGATGGAAAATGAAATAACAAAGCTTATTAATTATAACAAGAACATTTCTTTGGGGAATGTTGAATTACTGGTCAAGGCCAAATACGAAACTAATATTTTTGACACCATCGATGCCATTGCCGTTAAAGACAAGAAGAAGGCCGTTAATTTATTAAAGCGGCACATTGAAAAGGGCGATTCGGTTCTTTTCCTTTTGGCGATGATTGCTTCGCAGATAAGAAACATTATTTCGGTTAAAGCGGGACAAAGCTTAAACGCAGGGCAAATGGGCATGCACCCTTTTGTTTTCAGAAAGGCGTCTTTCCAGGCCCGGAATTTTTCTCTGGAAGATTTGAAAAGAATATACAAAAAGATTGTGGGATTGGATTCCGATATAAAAGTTGGTAAGATAGACCAGGATATAGCTTTGGACGTTTTAATCTCTGAAATATGAAAAAGATTATTTGTTTTGACGTTAACGGAACCTTAATCGAGGAGAAATCATGGGAGATTTTGACTTCCGGGAGAAAAGACATTGCAGAAGAAATAGAAGAGATTTTTTCCCTATTTTTCAAAAAGGAAATAGATATAAACAAGGCTTGGCAAGGAGTGGTTTCGGCTTTAAGAAAGGGCGGGATGTTCAAGAGGGAATATATCTATAAATGCTGGAAAGGAGGGAGCAAGTTCAAGGATGGCGCGGAAGACATTGTTTCCTATCTGAAGCAAAAAGGATACAAGATTTATTTTGTATCTTGCTCCATTGATTCATATTTGAACTATATCGCCGAAGAATTGGGAATTGACGGGGTCTATGCCGGAAGCCATTTGATTTTTGACGATATGGGGGAACTGGTTTCAATCGAGAGCGAGTGCCTGGAGGGAAGGAATTTCAAGCAGGAAAAGCTTGAGATGCTGGCTAAGGAGGAGGAGGTTGATGTCAGAGAAATTATTTTTGTCGGCGACGGGGACAACGATATAGGGGTTTTCAAAATGACCGGGCACGGAATCGCCTTGGGGAGTAAAAACAAAGAATTGGTTGAGAATTCTTGGAAGCAAATCAATTCTCTTTCGGAGATAAAGGAGATTTTATAAGAAGAAAACCGGGTTTCCCCGGTTCTTTTATTTTTTCAAGTTATTAACTTTTTTCATTATTCTCGATTTTCTCCTGGAGGCGGAATTTTTCTTGATCACCCCTCTCTTGGCGGCCTTATCAAGAGCTTTGTATATCTTGGGAAGCATTTTTTCAACCTCTTCAATGTTTTTTGTTGAAAGCAAAACATTGGCTTCCTTGATAAGTTTCCTTATTTCCAAAATTCTTTTGGCGTTAACAATCCTGCGCCTTTCAATCTGGCGGGGCCTTCTTTTTGTAGTTTTTGTAACTGGCATATAACTATATATACATCAGTTTGTAGAAATATGCAAGTTTGGTATAATGATATTAATGCTAAGCCATATTTTCGGAAAAGTCATACATAAGGACGATAAAAAGGTGATTCTCGACAGGCAGGGAATCGGCTTTGAAGTTTTTTTATCCCCTTCCGATTTGAGGGAATTGAAAGTCGGGGAAGAAAAGGATATATATACCTACTTGTTTTTGGGCGAAAAAGTCATTGAATTGTACGGCTTTTTAACTCCGCAAAAACTGGAATTGTTTAAAATATTAAAAAGTGTTTCCGGAGTCGGGCCGAAGACGGCCATGGGCCTGGCGGTCTTAGGGTCTCTTGAAAAATTAAAAGACGCTTTGGAAAAGGGGGAGTTGCCCGGAGACGTAAAGGGTGTGGGGGTGAAGAGATTGCAGAAGATACTATTGGAAATTACGGGGAAGATTAAAGAAGTCAAGAAGGTTTCCGTTAAGAAGAAAATAACGAAGGACGATGTTTTTGATGCTTTGGTTGCTTTGGGGTTTAACAAGCAGGATATTGCCGATGCCATAGCGCAGGTTCCGGAAGATATTAGCGGGGCCGAACAGAGATTAAAAGAAGCGTTAAAACATTTAGGAAGATGAGCCTAAAAACAACTGTCAGAAAATTGATTCCCAAAAGCCTCATTAATTTTTACCACCTGGGGTGGGCTTTTTTGTCGGCTCTCCGCTACGGTTTTCCTTCGAGGAAGATAAAGGTAATCGGGATTACGGGAACCAACGGCAAATCGACAACCTTGAATATCGCCGCTAAGATTTTGGAAGCTGCCGGATACAAGGTAGCGGCGCTGACTTCGATAGTTTTTAAAATAGGAGACAAGGAAGAAGAGAATAAATTGAAGATGACCATGCCCGGACGTTTTGCTATTAACAAGTTTTTAAGAGATGCGGTAGATGCCAAATGCGATTACGCTTTGGTTGAAACCACTTCTGAAGGCGTGGCTCAGAACCGCCACCGCTTTGTTGATTTTAAAACTGCTTTAATCACTAATTTGAATCCGGAGCATATTGAATCGCACGGAGGTTTTGAAAATTACAAAAAAGCAAAAGGGAAGTTTTTTAACGATGTCAAAGGAACGCATATCGTTAACATTGACGACAAGCATTCGGACTACTTTTTGTCTTTCTTCGCCGATAAAATCATTACTTACGGGATTAAAAAAGAAACAGCCGACATTAGGGCTGAAAATATCGTTGCCACATCCGATGGTTCAAAGTTTACGGTTAAAGGCGTTGATTTTGATTTGAAGATTTTATGCGATTTCAATATTTATAACGCTCTGGCCGCTATTGCCATAGCGGCTTCGGAAGGAGTCGGTTTGGATGTTTGCCAAAAGGGGATTGCACAGGTGAGTCAAATAGCCGGACGAATGGAAAAAATCATTGAGCAGCCTTTTCAGGTTTTCATTGATTACGCTTTTGTTCCCGAAGCGCTGGAAAAGGTCTATCAATTCGTCAAGCCGAAAAACGGGAAACTGATTTGCGTTTTGGGTTCTTGCGGAGGGGGCAGGGATAAATGGAAAAGGCCGGTTTTGGGCGGATTGGCAGACAGTTACGGAGACCTGGTTATCGTTACCAACGAAGACCCTTATGATGAAAATCCGGGGAGTATTATCGACCAGGTAAGCGTGGGAGTGAAGAACAAGAATAAACTATTGAAGATATTAGACAGGAGGGAGGCGATAAGAAAGGCCTTGTTTTTTGCCAAACCAGGAGATGTTATCGTTATCACGGGAAAAGGTTGCGAGCCGTGGATTTGTTGGGAAGACGGAAGAAAAGAGGCCTGGGACGACAGGAGGATAGTGAGGGAGGAGTTTGAAAAACTTTGATTTTTCTTAGCTAAAGCTTTTTAATCATGTACCCTTCCTTTAGTTTGTATCCTAATTTGTTTTTGTAGTATTCTCTTGCTCCAACGCCGGAGATGACGGCTATTTGATTTAATTTAAATTCTTTTTTAACAATTCTTTCCGCTTCTTCTATCATTTTTAATCCTAGTCCTTTGTGCTGAGTCAAAGAGTTCTTTTTTGAGATTGAAGCGGCTTGGCCGTAGACATGAACCTCCCTTATAATTCCCGAATCTTTTAAAACAGCGGGTACTCCTTTGTTTTTTGAATTTATTCTTAATCTTAAAAGGGAATAGAGGTGTTCTCTGTTTTTATTTTCAAAGCTTAAAAATATTTCTTTTCCGCTTGAGGCGTTATAGTCTTTTCTGAAAAGAAGTATTTTTTCTTTGGTTTCCGCGTCCTTTATTTCCCGGCATCTGATGCAGCGGCATCGCCATTTTTCCTTTTTCATCTGGGCGTCTATTACCTGTCTGAGGTTGGATATTCTTGCTCCTCCTTCAATGATTAAAGGAGAGGGAATATCCCTTACTATTCTTTCCACTCTTATATATTCGGGAATTAACTTTTTAATAGATTTAATCGTCTCTATTAATATTTTTTCATTGTACGGCTTGTATTGTTTTTTAAGGTAAAGTTTATAGAGAGGAGCCTCTTTAACCAGAGCGCAGGGATATATTTTAAGGGAATCCGGCTTGAAATCGCTATTATTAAACAATTCTTTAAACATTTGAATGTCTTTCTTGGGGCTTGATTTCGGCAAATTGAGCATCATCTGGTAGGCGATTTTAAAACCGGAATTTTTCAGCAATTCGGTTGCTTTGATAGTTTCTTCGATTCCGTGTCCTCTTTTGTTGAATTTTAAAACATCATTGTAGATCGATTGTACTCCCAGTTCAATTTTAGTCGCTCCCATTCTTCTCATTTCTTCGATTTCTTTTAAATTAATGAAGTCGGGCCTGGTTTCAAAAGAAAGTCCGACAATTCTGTGTTTGGCTTTTTCGTTCTTCTTCTGGGCTTTTTCCAATTCTTTCCATAATTGTTCTATATTTTTCTTTTTCTCTTTTATATTCTTTTGTCCGTTAGCGGCCTCAAAGCATTTTTTAACAAACCAGATTTTGTATTTCAAATCGTAAAAAGACCAAGTTCCTCCAATCATCCTCAATTCAATCTTATCGGTTGTATGTCCGGACATGTCCAAAACCTCTATTCTTTTTTGAACCTGGAGATAGGGGTCGTATTTCAAACTTTTAGCCCTTTCCACGGCCGGCTCGCCGGAAAGATAGCTTTTGGGGATGTTTGTTTCGCTGGGGCAGTAAATACACTGTCCCGGGCATTGGTAGGGCTTGGTTAAGACGGAAACGTTGACTAAGCCGGATAAAGAGCGGACCGGCCTGGTTTTCAGCAATTGTTCCAGTTTTTCGCTCTTTTTTATCCTTTTTTCTTTAATTAAAGTGTGGTATTCTTGTAATAAAGAGATGTTGCTGGGACAGGGGATTTTGTGGGATTTGGAAATGCTCCTTTTAGCCGAAGACAAGTCCTTTTGAGTTTTGTCCCTTGTCTTTAACAAATTTTTGATTATTAATTCGTTTGAATTCATGGATATTGATTACGCAAAACAAATATTGCTTAAAACTGTTGAGGATTATGACAGCATTGCCGATAAATATTCAAGGGTGAGGGAAAAGGACTGGAAGGAAATGGATTTTCTTTTTGATAAATATCTTAATCCGAAAGACAGGATTTTGGACTTGGGTTGCGGCAATGGCCGTTTCTATGATTCTTTTGTTGAAAAAGAAGTTGAGTATTTCGGCGTTGATCCTTCATTGAATTTGATTGATATTGCGAAAAAGAATCATCCGCAGGGGAATTTTCAGGTTGCTTCGGGAGATTCTCTGCCCTTTTCCGGCAATTATTTCGACAAGGTTTTCAGCATCGCCGTCCTGCACCATATTCCTTCTTTGGATTTCCGCTCGCAATTTTTGAAAGAATCCAAAAGGGTCTTAAAGGACGACGGCTATTTAATCTTAACAGTTTGGAATTTAAAAGAAAAGGTCGACAAGGACTTTAATCTTTTGTCCTGGTTCAAGAGGAGAAAATTGGACAAAGGTGATGTTTTTCTTCCCTGGTACGGAAGCGATAATACCTACTTCCATTGTTTTAATTTGGAAGAATTGGTACAATTAGTTAAAGATTCGGGATTCGAAGTTTTGGACAGGGGGGAGATACTGGTCGGGCAAAGGCCGTATTCCAATTTCTACATTGTCGCCAAAAAACAATAATTATGGTAAAAAGAAAACAGGAAATGGAAATCAAATACAATATCCTTGTTTCGGGGGCAGCCGAGGTAGGGCATTGCTGTGAAAAGATAGAAGAGATTTCAAAAGAGGTCGGGCGAGAAATTGCGAGACAGAAGCATACTTTGGTGAGCGGAGCCACGACCGGCGTTCCTTATTTTGCCTCTATTGGCTGTAACGAAGAGGGAGGATTCAATATCGGTTTTTCTCCGGCCGCTACGGAAAAAGAGCACTTAAAAGCATACAAGCTTCCTTTAGACCCCTTTAATGTCATGATATATACTGGTGCTGATTATGCCGGACGCGACATTATTATGACCAAGTCGGCCGACGCAGTGATTATTGTTTGCGGAAGGATAGGGACCCTTCATGAGTTTACTACGGCGGTTGAAACCCAGAAGATTATCGGTGTTTTGGAAGGAACCGGGGGAACGGCGGATAAAATCAGGGGCTTAGCCGAAGATTATTGTCGAATCGCCAAAAAGATCATCTATGACCGAGACCCGAAGATGTTGGTCAGGAAAGTGATAAAGGAAATAGAACATCAAAAAAACGATAATTTAAAAATACTTGAAAAATAAAATAATATGAAAACAAAAAAAGAAACAATTAAAAAGGAAGTTGTTGAAAAGGAAAAGGAAATCGGCAAAGTGACTCATTACTTCGACAAGATAAAAGTAGTGGCAATCAAATTGTCCGACGTTATCTCTGTTGGAGATACGATTAGAATTGTCGGAGGGGAAAACACCGACTTCAAGCAGAAGATTGATTCAATGCAGCTTAAGAATGAAGAAATCGAGAAAGGAAAAAAGGGACAGGAAGTGGGGATAGGAGTGAAAGACAGGGCCAGGGAAGGGTACAGGGTGTTTAAGGTATGAGGTTTATAGCCGATTTCCATATTCATTCCAAATTTTCAAGAGCTACGAGCGAAAAGACCGATTTGGAAAACATTTCCAAATGGGCGGAAATCAAAGGAGTTAAAGTAATTGCTTGCGGTGATTTTACCCATCCGCAATGGTTGAAAAACATCAAAGAAGAATTGAAGCCGGCTGAACCCGGCTTGTTCCAATTCAAAAATTCGGAAACGAGATTTCTTTTAACAACGGAAATCAGCTGCATTTATTCAAAAAACGGAAAGACAAGGAAAATTCATTTGGTTGTTTTGTCTCCTTCGATAGAAGTTGCGGAGAAGATAAATTTGGAATTGTCCAAAATAGGAAATTTGAAATCAGACGGAAGGCCTATTTTAGGCCTTGATGCCAAAGAATTGGTTAAAATAGTTTTGGGGGTTTCTTCCGATTGCATGGTTATACCGGCCCATTGCATGACTCCGTGGTTCGGGCTATTCGGTTCAAAGTCGGGGTTCGATTCCTTGGAAGAATGCTTTGAAGAAATGTCTTCTTCGATATATGCCGTGGAAACGGGATTGTCGGCCGACCCTTCAATGCTTTGGAGGATTCCCGACGGAAGGAAATTGGCGATTATTTCCAACAGCGATGCCCACAGCCCGGAAAAGATAGGAAGGGAAGCCAATGTTTTTAATACCGACTTAAACTATTTTTCAATTGTTAAGGCGATTAAAACCAAAAATCCTAAGGAGTTTTTGGAAACGATAGAATTCTATCCCCAGGAGGGTAAATATTATGGAGACGGCCATCGTGCCTGCAATATTTACATGGATTCCAAGGATTCTTTGACGTATAATGAAATTTGTCCGGTCTGCGGAAGACCTTTGACTGTCGGAGTGATGAACAGGATTGAAAAATTGGCCGACAAGCCGGAGGGGTTTGTTCCCGAAAACGCTATTCCTTTCAGAAGCATTGTTCCGTTGAAAGAAATAATCGGAGAGGCATTGGGAGTGGGAGCGGGAAGCAAAAGCGTTGATGCTGAATATCAAAAACTGATTAAAGCTTTTCATTCCGAATTCAATATATTATTAGATGTTTCTTTTGAAGAATTGAAGGGGATTGTTTTCAGCCGAGTGGCGGAGGGAATTAAGAGAACAAGAGAGGGGAAAGTAAATATTTCCCCCGGGTTTGACGGAGAATACGGCAAGGTCAGGATATTTTCCGAAGTTGAAAAGAGGGAAGCGATAAGGCAGAAGACGCTATTTTAAATATTTTGCCTTATTATAATTATGTTCTTCCAAGGTTTTTGAGAAGATTGTTTTTCCGTCGGGAGCGGATAAATAATATAAGTAGTTTGTTTTTATCGGGTAAATCGCGGCAATGATGCTGTCTGCGCCGGGATTTGATATCGGTCCCAAGGGAAGCCCTTGGTATTTGTAAGTGTTGTAGGGAGAATCAAATTGAGTGTCCTTGGTATACACTTTTGAATTTTCTTTTTTAAGAGCATAGAGGACGGTTGCATCAACCTGCAGTCCCATTCCGCTATTTAATCTTTTCCAGAGAATTCCCGAGACGATTTTTTTGTCTTCAATTGTTTTTACTTCTTTTTCTATCATTGAAGCCATGGTTACGATTTCAAAGATTGTTTTTTTCTGTTTTTTGATTTCATTCCTGAGTTCGGGAGTGAGTTTTTCCCCGAAATTGGAAAGAGCTTTTTCGATAATACTCTCGGCATCGTCGTTTTTGTCGAAATAGTAGGTGTCGGGGAAGAGGTAGCCCTCTAAGCTTAAATTTTCCGGTTTGTCTTTGAGAAAGTCAAACTTTTCGGAAAGTTTTTTAACATTCGTATTTGTTTCGGTCGGAGCGCCCGTCAGATTGTAGAAATTTTCCGGGTCGATGATGTTTTTGTCTTGGAAGTATTCGGCCAAATCTATTAGATCCCATCCTTCAATGATAGCTAGCTTCTCTTTGGCCGTTTCTCCATTAATAAACATATTAGCTATCTGGGAAACGCTCATTTGGGGAGAGAGAAAATATTCTCCGGCCTGGACTTTTGAATATTTGCCCAATATGGAGACATAGACAATGAAGGCATAAGGTTCTTTTATGAGATTTTCTTTTTTTAAGTTGAGGGCGACGCCTTTAACCGTTTCTCCTTTGCTGATGGTGAACAGCTTTGCTTCTGCTTCTTTGTTTAATGAAGAAAAAAGGGCCTGATTGGCATAGGCGATAAGGGACAAGAAGATGATAAGAAGGATAGTCGCAATGATTTTTTTTTCCAATTCCATGAATATATCATATTTTAAATCGGGTCTATTGACAAGGGACAAGGGCGGAGTATAATTTAACCATAAATATGGAAAGCATTACTACAAAACAGATTTATAAAGTTGTAAAGGCCTGTATCAAAAACGGGTTTTTCGCCTTGGTAACGATTTTGGGCAAAAACAAAAGGAGGGGATTTTAAACATATTTAAAGAGATAATAAACAAAATCCTCTCCTCAACGGAGAGGATTTCGCTTAATTGGAAATATATGGCAAGGACATTCTACCTAACAAAAGAAGGACTGGAGAGAATAAAGAAAGAGTACGAGAACCTGAAAGTCCTTCAAAGGAACGAGATTTTGTCGGAAGAAGCCCCTTCCATGCTTGAGGGCGATGCTTTGAATCCCGATTATTCTTTTTACAAGGAGAATCTGGAAGAACTGGAAAAGAGAATTGAAAACTTGGAATGTATTCTCAAAAATTACAAGATAATCAGGAGGCCGGTTAAGATCGAGCAGGACAAAGTGGCTTTGGGCGCCAAGGTTATTTTAAAGAGCGGCTCTTCCAAAGAAGAGGAATACAGGATAGTCGGAACGCTTGAAGCCGATCCTTTCGCAGGGAAAATCAGCAACGAGTCTCCTTTGGGAATGTCTTTTATCGGTAAAAGAGTTGGAGAACATGTGTCATTCAACGGAGGGGGAAGCTATAAGATACTGAAAATACAGTACGAAGAGTCATAATATGGGAAAGAAAACCAAACTTCTAATTTTTATATTGCTGGTATTTCTCGTATCATCGTTTTTTTGGTTTAATTTTGTTTTTTTGAAAATTAACGGAAGGATTTTTGAAGAAGAATTAATGAAGGCGGGCAAAGAAAGTGACGTCGTCATTATCTTCAATTCCGGAGGATGGGGGACGGTTCCTTTTGACAGAGCTTTTGATTTTAGCCCCATTATCAACGAAACAAAAAAGATAATTGAAAGCCACAATCGCAAGGTTTCGGTCGTTCAGTATTATCGAACCGGGGAAAGTTTTTTCGTCAAAATTGCTTCGTTAAGAGACGTACTGTTTAATTTTCCCGACAGTTCAAGGGTTTTTGCAGACAGAGTCGAAGAATTTTTAAGAGCCAATCCCGATGACAAGGTGATTATGGCCGGGCTGAGTAACGGGGCCGCTTTTGTCGATGCGGCTATGGCCGATCTGGGAAAAGACAAAGACAGTGTATTGGCAATCGAACTGGGCGCGCCCTTTTGGAAGAAAAACACCAAAGGAGAAAACATCCTTGCTTTGAACAATCAGGCCGATATTCTGGCTAACGGCAGATTGGGACAAATCTTGTTTACGCTTATAAAAATTCCTTTTGTCTGGGCCTATTCCAACCTTTCGGGCAAACATGTTTCTTTCTTTGAGGTTATGCATATCGACGGACATGATTATTCATGGCCGGAGGTTAAAGTTAAGCTTACTGATTTTGTCGAAGCCAATCTTTAGGAATCGGCTTGTAAAGCCGGTTTTTTTGTACTAAAATTAATCAAAGCATGAGCTTTCAAACCAAACAAAAGCTTCTTTTAATATTTTCCTTTCTTCTGGGCTTGGCCATCTTTATTTGGCTGGGAAGAGTTATCGGCTGGGAAGAGATAGGAAGAGCCTTCGCCGTGTTTACCGGCTGGCAAGGATTGGTTATCATTTCCTTTTCTTTTTTAATCGCTTTGCTGGGAAACTGGAGATGGAGGGAGATATTAAAGGATTCGGGTATAAATATTCCCTTTATGCAGCTTTTTAAAATTTATCTCGGCGGGTATGCCATGATGTATCTTTTTCCCATTTTGGTTTGGGGAGGCGAGGCCTTCAGGGTTTACGGTCTGACCAAAGAAAAAAATCTTTCCTGGAAGAAAACATTTGCTTCCGTTATTATTGAAAGGATTTTGGAGTGGACGATTAATATTCTGGTGATATTTCTGGGCTTGTCTTTCTTTTTGTACAAAGTTTATCTTCCTCCCAGGGAATTGGTGATAATTTTGGGAGCGTCTTTGCTGTTCTTTGTTTCCATCATCACCTATTTCTACATCAAAGCTTGGGGCAAGAAAAGCATTGTCAGAGAAATAGTGAGGAATTTTGCCAAAAAAGAAGTGAGCGATGAAAACGGAATGATTGCGGTTGAGAACGATGTTTTCAACTTTTTCCAATTGAACAACAATTCTTTTAAAAAAGGAGTGGCTCTGTCAATATTGAGAGCATTGGTGATGCAGGCAAGGGGCTGGCTTTTGATTTTATTCTTGGGAAATTTTATCGGATTCTTTCCTTCTTTGTCGGTTCTCGGTTTCACCTATCTGTCTTCAATGATTCCCATCCCGACCGCCTTGGGCTTGCACGAGGCAGTCCAGTTTTACGCCTTTACTTCTCTTAATATGACCGCTTCCATGGCTACGGCCTTTACCATGATTTTGAGGACGGCGGAAGTCATTATTTCTTCGGTAGGCATGGCTTTTTTAATCAAAATGGGCTTTAATTTAGTGGGAGGTAAATTTTTTACTTATGAAAATAAACAAAATAGTTAAATATTTGATACTGACCGATATTGCTTTCTGGACCGGCTGGGGATTGGTTACTCCGGTCTTCGCCATTTTCGTGGTTGACCGGATTGTCGGGGGAACCGCCCTCACCGTGGGTATTGCCACGGCCATTTACTGGCTGCTGAGGTCTTTGTTGGTTTATCCCCTCGGCGTGATTTTGGACAAATACAAAGGGGAAAGGGACGATTATTTATTCTTGGTGGCCGGGAATTTCATAGCCGCCATGGTTCCTTTCGGATATATTTTTGCCGTCTATCCCTGGCACATCTATCTATTCCAGGTTTTTTTCGGCATCGGCATGGCCATGTCATTGGGAGGGTGGAGAGCTATTTTTACCAGAAATATCGACAAGGGAAGAGAAGCGACCGAATGGGCTTTGGACGACACATTGTTGAGCTTGGGCACGGCCGGAGCCGGAATTTTGAGCGGGTGGGCGGTAACCCGGTTGGGGTATAATTTTGCCTTTATCTTCGCCGGAATTTTCGGCTTGGGGAGCGTCTTTTTGCTCTTGTGCCTGAGGAAAGAAATCGAAGGGGTTTTTGACAGAAGTTTTCATTTGAACATTAAGGATATTTTCAGGGAAAGACAATGAAAAACCAGGAAGTCGCCCAAATTTTGTTTGAGATAGGGGAATTTCTCGAATTGCAGGAAATTCCTTTTAAGCCGGCTGCCTATCAGCAGGCGGCGATTGCAATTGACAATATGGAGAGAGATATTGCCGATTTGTACAAAAAAGAAGGAATTAAGGGATTGGAAACGATTTCGGGAGTGGGCAAGAGCATTGCTGAAAAAATTGAGGAATTTTTGAAAACCGGCAAAATCAAATATTTAAAAGAATTAAAGAAATCAACGCCGATTGATTTGGAAGAGCTGACCAGGGTTGAGGGGCTGGGGGTGAAAAGAATCAAAAGATTGTGGAAAGAGCTGGGAGTGAGAAATTTAAAGGACTTGGAAAAGGCGATTGACGACCACAAGGTTGCTTCTTTGTTCCGTTTTGGAGAAAAAACCGAAGAGAACATTTCGGAATCAATCCAGTTTTTGAAACAGGGCAAGGGAAGGTTTCTTTTGCGGGAAATTATTCCCGAAGTCGAAAGGATTTCCGAAAAATTCAAAAAAATCAAGGGAGTGGTTGATCTGTCGGTGGCCGGTTCGACTCGAAGAAGGAAAGAAACCATCGGCGATGTTGATTTTCTAGTCGCTATCAGAGATACGACCGACAAATATCTGGTTGAGAAGATAATGAATACTTTTGTTTCCATGGACGAAGTGGTTAAGGTGGTGGGAAAAGGAGAAACCAAATCTTCAATCAGAACAAAAAAAGGACTAGACATGGATTTGAGATTGGTCAAGGAGGGCTCTTTCGGAGCCGCTCTTCAGTATTTCACCGGTTCCAAAGAGCACAATATCGCTTTGAGAAAAATTGCTATGAAAATGGGGTATAAATTGAACGAATACGGATTATTTAAGGGGGAGAGGAAGATAAAGGGGGAAACGGAAGAAGAAATATATGAAAAACTGGGAATGGACTGGATTCCTCCGGAATTGAGGGAAAACATGGGGGAAATCGAAGCGGCGGAAAAAAGAGAGCTTCCTTCTTTGATCGAATTGAAAGATATTAAAGGGGATTTCCATTGCCACAGCAATTGGGACGGGGGAGAGCATTCAATTTCAGAAATGGCGGAGAAGTCAATCAGCTTGGGTTATAAATATTTGGGAATAGCCGACCACAGTCAGTCCATTAAGATAGAAAACGGGTTAGACGAGAAAAGATTGATTGAGCAGAGAAAAGAAATTGATTCATTGAACGAATCTTTTAAAGAAAAAGGAATTGATTTCAAGATTTTGCAGGGCTCGGAAGTGGATATTTTAAAGGATGGCTCGCTGGATATCAATGACAAGGCATTGAAAAACTTGGACTATGTTTCGGTCAGTATTCATTCCAATTTTAAAATGGGGAAAAGGGAAATGACCAAAAGGATAATCAAGGCGCTTGAGCATCCTTTGGTTAATATCTTGAATCATCCGACGGGGATGATCTTGGGAAGGAGGGAAGAATACGAAGTGGACATCGAAGCGGTTTTAAAAGCGGCCAAGAAGAACAATGTCGCCTTGGAAATGAATTCATACCGCTCCGACTTGGGCTATCAGACAGCCAGAACGGCTAAGGAAATGGGCATTAAATTAACAATCGGCAGCGATGCCCATGCCAAGAAAGAATCGAATGATATGCAATTCGGCGTTTATCAGGCCAGGAGGGGTTGGCTCACCAAAGAAGATGTTTTGAACACTTTATCTTTGAAGGATTTGGAGTTAAAATTGAACAAATGGAGGAAATAATTAAAAGAGCCTTCACATTGATTGAACTGTTGGTTGTTATCGCCATCATCGGAATTCTTTCCGGCTTAATCATCGTTTCGATGAGCGGAGTGACAAACAGCGCCAATATTGCCAAAGGACAGATATTTTCCAATTCATTGAGAAATGCCCTGATGATGAGTTTGGTTTCGGAATGGAAGTTTGATCAGGTCAATGTTCCAGCAGTCAACCAAACTCCCGATTCGTGGAGCGGAGGCAATACGGGAACCCTTTACGGCCCTGGC